>Ga0207684_10000199_pt1:0-2500 | contig 93050 bp, 83 predicted proteins | sample KBSK5501metaG_FD_184342 | JGI IMG/M metagenome (GOLD analysis project Ga0207684, IMG submission 184342) | Corn, switchgrass and miscanthus rhizosphere microbial communities from Kellogg Biological Station, Michigan, USA - KBS K5-50-1 metaG... | ecosystem: Host-associated > Plants > Roots...
AGCGAGCTTTCCATCGGAATTAATCCCGGCGGCGTCCTACTCTCCCACACAGTTACCCGTGCAGTACCATCGGCTCCGTAGGGCTTAACTGCCGTGTTCGGGATGGGAACGGGTGTGACCCCTACGATATAACCACCGGAAAATTGTAAAGAGCGTCAGCGCTCTCAGATAATCGAAAGGCAAAACCCCTGCGAAAGAGAATCAACAATGCGAACCGATTTGCAACGAGCAAATCTTATGGTCAAGCCGATGGGTCTAATTAGTACTGGTAAGCTAAACACGTTACCGTGCTTACACACCCAGCCTATCAACCTGGTAGTCTTCCAGGGACCTCGTAGGGAGAACTCATCTTCGGTCGGGCTTCACGCTTAGATGCATTCAGCGTTTATCCCTGCCCAACATAGCTACACGGCGCTACCGTTGGCACGATAACCGTTACACTAGAGGTCAGTCCAACCCGGTCCTCTCGTACTAGGGTCAGATTCCGTCAATTCTCCTACGCCCACGCCAGATAGGGACCGAACTGTCTCACGACGTTCTAAACCCAGCTCACGTACCACTTTAATCGGCGAACAGCCGAACCCTTGGGAGCTTCTGCACCCCCAGGATGTGATGAGCCGACATCGAGGTGCCAAACCCTGCCGTCGCTGTGGACGCTTGGGCAGGATCAGCCTGTTATCCCCGGGGTACCTTTTATCCGTTGAGCGACGGCCCTTCCATGCGGAACCGCCGGATCACTAAGGCCGACTTTCGTCTCTGCTCGACTTGTTTGTCTCACAGTCAGGCTGGCTTATGCCTTTGCACTCTGCAGGTGATTTCCAAACACCCTGAGCCAACCATCGCGCGCCTCCGTTACATTTTAGGAGGCGACCGCCCCAGTCAAACTACCCGCCTGATAATGTCCCTCTCCCGGATGACGGGAGTAGGTTAGAATCCAAACGCAGGAAGGGTGGTATTTCACCGTTGGCTCCCCCGAGCCCGAGAGCCCGAGTTCAAAGCCTCCCACCTATCCTACGCATCCAACGCCCGGATTCACTATCAAGTTATAGTAAAGGTCCACGGGGTCTTTCCGTCTAGACGCGGGTATCCGGCATCTTCACCGGAACTACAAATTCGCTGCGCTGCTCGTTAAGACAGTCGTCAGATCGTTACGCCATTCGTGCAGGTCGGAACTTACCCGACAAGGAATTTCGCTACCTTAGGACCGTTATAGTTACGGCCGCCATTCACTGGGGCTTCAATTCAAAGCTTCGCCTTGCGGCTGACCTCTCCTTTTAACCTTCCAGCATTGGGCAGGCGTCAGCCCCCATACGTCGTCTTCACGACTTTGCGGAGACCTGTGTTTTTAGTAAACAGTCGCCTGACGCTGTTCATTGCAACCACCTCGGGCTTTCACCCTACCGTGGCACCCCTTCTCCCGAAGTTACGGGGCTAATTTGCCGAGTTCCTGAACGAGCATTCTCACATGGGCCTTAGGATTCTCACCCCACCTACCTGTGTCGGTTTGCGGTACGGTCGCTAGTCAACCTCGTGCCCGAAGTTTTTCTTGGCATCTGGGGTCACCGACTTTAGCGGCTATTGCCTTCGTCCCGCGCCTTAGCTTTACCAGGTGGATTTGCCTGCCTGACGGCTTATGCGCGCGTTCAACCGGATATCCATCACCGGTCTCGGCTACCCTGATGCGTCCCTCCACACTCAAACGGTTGTTAGCGGTTCGGGAATTTTAACCCGATTGCCATCGACTACGCCTTTCGGCCTCGCCTTAGGGACCGACTAACCCTGCGCAGACGAACTTAACGCAGGAAACCTTAGGTTTTCGGCCCGACTGATTCCCACAGTCGTTATCGCTACTTATGCCGACAAAGTCTTTTCCACACGCTCCAGGCTCTCGCCGCCGGCATCCTTAATGATGCCAGCCCGCCCTTTCGGTGCGTCTTCGCTGCCTGTGGAATGCTCCCCTACCATCCAGACGATCCGAAGATCATCTGAATCCCAAGCTTCGGTACCATGCTTAAGCCCCGTTGAATTGTCGGTGCAGGGCTGCTTGACCAGTGAGCTATTACGCTTTCTTTAAAGGATAGCTGCTTCTAAGCTAACCTCCTGGCTGTCAGTGCGTCCCCACCTCCTTTTCCACTTAGCATGGATTTAGGGACCTTAGCTGTGGGTCTGGGCTCTTTCCCTTTTGACGATGAAGCTTAGCCCCCACCGTCTGACTCCCGCGCATGACGAACGGGCATTCGGAGTTTGGTAGAGTTTGGTACCCGGTGAAGGGCCCTAGCTCTTCCAGTGCTCTACCACCCGCAGTATTCACGCGAGGCTAGCCCTAAAGCTATTTCGGGGAGAACGAGCTATCACGTGTTTTGATTAGCCTTTCACCCCTATCCTCAGCTCATCCAAGTTGTTTTCAACCAACACTGGTTCGGTCCTCCACGTGGTGTTACCCACGCTTCAACCTGGCCAAGGATAGATCAACACGCTTCACGTCCGAATCCCGCTGACT
>Ga0207684_10000199_pt1:7500-93050 | contig 93050 bp, 83 predicted proteins | sample KBSK5501metaG_FD_184342 | JGI IMG/M metagenome (GOLD analysis project Ga0207684, IMG submission 184342) | Corn, switchgrass and miscanthus rhizosphere microbial communities from Kellogg Biological Station, Michigan, USA - KBS K5-50-1 metaG... | ecosystem: Host-associated > Plants >...
CATCGAGAGCTGTGTGCGAATCTGCGCTTGTTGTCCCGACGGAAAGATATCGATGATGCGGTTGATCGAAGACGCCGCCGAGTTGGTGTGAAGCGTCGCAAACGTCAAGTGACCGGTCTCCGCTATCCTGAGTGCCGTTTCCGTCGTCTCGAGGTCGCGCATTTCGCCAATCAGCACTACGTCCGGATCTTGCCGAAGTGCAGCACGCAACGCGTTCGCGAAGGTGTGCGTGTCTGCGTGTACCTCCCGCTGATTCACTATGCACCCTTTGTGGCCGTGCAGATATTCGATCGGATCCTCAACGGTAATGATGTGCTCGTGACGATCTCGATTGACCTTGTCGACCATGGCCGCAAGAGTGGTTGACTTACCCGAACCCGTAGGCCCGGTGACCAGAATCAGCCCGCGTGGTTTGTCGCACAGTTTGTCAATCACTGCAGGGAGACCAAGCTCCTCGAAGGATCTGATCTCATATGGGATCGACCTGAACACCGCACCGACAGCTCCGCGCTGGTTGAAGATGTTGGCGCGAAATCGCGAGAGCCCTTTTATTCCGAATGAGAAGTCAAGTTCGAGGGTCTCCTCGAATCGGTGCTTCTGTGCATCGGTCAAAACCGAATACGCTAGCTGCTTTGTCTCAGCCGGCGTGAGCTCGGCATATTCAAGCGGCCGCAGCACGCCGTGCACTCGCACCATCGGTGCGGAGTTCGTCGTGATGTGCAAGTCCGAACCGCCGTGCTCAATCATTTTTCGAAGCAACTCGCTCAATGCAATTTCAGGCATATCGCCTCCAGGAACTATTTCACCGTTTCTCTAACAACTTCTTCGAGGGTAGTCATTCCCTGCCGTATCTTTTCCAGGCCACTGTGCCTGAGTGTAAGCATTCCGTCTTCCATTGCCTTTCGGCGCAACTCCAGTCCGGATGCACCGACCAGAATGAGTTCGCGAAGCTCTTCTGTTATCTCCATAACCTCATACAAGCCGACTCGGCCCTTGTAGCCTGTTCCATTGCAATTGCTGCAGCCGGCGCCTTTGAACGTCTTGATGTCCTTAAGCTCGCTGGCTGGAAACCCTACGTCGATGAGTGCTTCGTCCAGGCTGCGCACTTCTGCCTTGCACTCTTTGCAGATGCGCCGCACCAGCCGCTGCGCCTGAATTAAGTTCACTGAAGTCGCGACAAGAAACGGCTCAATACCCATGTTCATCAACCGGCTGATCGTGGAAGGCGCGTCGTTGGTATGCAGAGTAGAGAGAACAAGGTGGCCGGTTAGCGCGGCCTTCACTCCGATCTCGGCGGTTTCGAAGTCACGAATTTCTCCTACAAGAATAATGTTCGGGTCTTGTCTCAGAAAAGACCTCAAAGCAGCCGCAAAGTTGAGCCCGATGGACTCCTTCATCTGAACCTGATTGATGCCTGGTAGATTGAACTCGACGGGGTCCTCGGCGGTCATGATGTTTGTCTCGGGCGTGTTCAAGCTCTGAAGCGCCGAGTATAACGTGGAGGTTTTTCCAGATCCTGTTGGCCCGGTTACCAACACCATACCGTAGGGTTTCGAAATATTTCGCTTGAACTTCTCGAGGCTCGCTGGCTCGAAACCTAGCTGAGTCATATCGAGCCGCAAGTTTTCCTTGTCGAGTAAGCGGAGCACCATCTTCTCGCCGAAGATCGTTGGCAACGTCGATACACGAAAATCAAGCTCGCGCGATCGATTCTCGAGCCGCACTCTAATCTTGATTCGCCCGTCTTGCGGCAGTCTCTTCTCGGCTATGTCGAGCCTGGCCATGATCTTCAATCTCGATGTGAGCGCATCGCGCATCTTCATGGGCGGCGACATGATGTTGTAGAGCACTCCGTCCATTCTAAAGCGGACTCTGAATTCCTTCTCGTAAGGTTCGATGTGAATATCCGAAGCTCCCCGACGCAGCGCATCTACCAGAATCACGTTCACCAGCTTCACGACTGGCGCGTCTTCGGCCATCTTCTCAAGATTTTCCAGATCGATCTCTTCATCGGTATTGTCGAATTCGAGCTGATCGATGTCATCATCAAAGTCTGGCATGCTGGTCGTTTCGGCGACCAGATCCTCCATGACTCGAGCCAGCTCCATCTCGCGCGACGTGCCATAGTATTTTCGGACCGCGGCATTGAGTGTCGTCTCACTTACAACCACCGGCTCCACCGACAAGCCGGTCATAAACTTGATGTCGTCAATCGCAAAGACATTGGTCGGATCGACCATCGCAAGCGTGAGCGTCGCGCCTACGCGCGAAAGAGGAAGGACTGAGTAGCGTTCCGCTGTCTCTTGCGGAACCAATGCCACCGCCGCCGGATCAACCTCGAAGAGGTCAAGATTGACGGATGGTACTCCGTACTGCCGGCTCAGCACCGCCGTAACCTCTTCGTCGGACAGCATGCTCAACTTAACCAAAGTTGATGCCAGACGCCCTCCATTGATCCTCTGATAGTCGAGCGCTTCCTTGAGTTGTTGAGGCGTTATTAGATTGTCCTTAAGAAGCGATTCGCCCAGTTTCGCCGACATAGTCAACAAACACTTCTGCTCCTTATCCAGGAGGAGCGGCTAGATGGGAACCGTCGCTGCGGTTAGCTGACATTGATCCCACGAATCCCACACGACCCGCCGCTGCGCAATTTCAAATGCAATCAGCGCCGGATGCGAAGATAAAAACGGAGAGAAGGCAAATCGGGGCGCGACAGTAAATAAGGGTGATAAAGGAGGGGCAAACTAGCTGGCGTCCGAGAGGTGCAAGTACGCGAGATTCGCGACTCAAATCCAGCTAAACTTGCGAACGCGATAACCTTGTAACATCGCCTCAAATTCAAGTCAATGATAATTGAAGCGTATATCCTGTTTGGGATTAGGGCGAATGGAATGAGATCCTTGAGCAATCCGAATGGCTCGGAGTCATTTGCCCATGAATCAGAATCAACCAATGCGGGGCACACTACTTGTTCTTAACCACCACTGCTTCCAGTGCCTCGGCCACGTCTTTGCACCGATCGATCGAGTTCTCCAGCTCTTCGTAAATCGACATCCACTTGATGATTTCGATGGGGTCTTTTTCCTCTCTAAACAATCGGCGCACCGCATCGCTGTAAAGAGAATCAGCACGCTTCTCGAGTTGAGAGATATTCGCCGTATGCTCGCCCAGACCATGATTCTGCTCGAGCATCGCGAAGGCGCTCTCAATCTCCACAGTTGATTTCGCAAGCAAGCTTGCGATTTCGGCGCCGTCCGGACGAGGTTTCGTCACGCTGTATATGTCTAATCGCCGCGCCAGGTCATTAATCATGTCGATGACGTCATCGAGCTCGGTCACGAGCAGGTAGATGTCTTCGCGGTCAATCGGAGTTATGAAGGTCGAATTGAGCTTCTTCGTAATCTTCGCCGCAAGATCGTCGCATACAACTTCAATTCCCTTGATCTGTTCCGCGTAGTGCGCGTGGTTTCCGTAATCCTCGAAAATCCTGACGAACAACTCGCCGCCTTCCTTCACTCGGCCGGCTAGCTGATTAAGCATTCCAAAGTACTTCTCCTCGCGTGGCAATAGCCCCATCGTTCCCGCCTTTCATTCGTGATTTAGTCGTTGATTCTATGTCCCGCGCTTCCGACGCGTCAACGCATGTTCATCTTAAAGTGGACCTATCCGAGGACACGCGGGAAGGGCGTGAGGCGGCGGAGGCTGTCTCTTTTCAACTTCACGATTCATCAACGATCGCCGCACCGCGAGCTGGCGGTGCGGCGATTCGTCTTCATCAGAGCTCGACTCGCTTTGGGACAACTACAATCTTGACTGGATCAATCTTGATCCTGGGTACCGTGATATTCATCGGCGCGATCTTCACCGCTGGAACAACGATCGGATCGATCTTGATGACTGGCGCAGCAACAACCATCGGGTTGATAGCGATTCTTGGAATCTGAATCGCCACTGGTGAGACAACAATCTCAGGAATCTCGATGTCGAGCGGCTCAATCGCCGCTCGCACTGCGCTTTCGATGCAGTCGCCCGGCTCAAGCAATATCCCGCTTCGCTTTTCAATCTGCACTGTCAGAGTTTGCTCTTGTTTGTCTCGCAGGATTCTTAGTTCAACCCCGCCCTCCTGCTTATCAGCTAAAGCGTGTCTGAGCTCCATCGGGGTCTCAACCGTTTGCCCGCCAGCAGACAGAATCACGTCGCCGGCTTTGAGTCCCGCCTTCGCCGCCGCTGAGTCGGCGTAAACAAACACTACGAGCGCGCCGCTGCGCTTCGACAGTCCGAAATACTCAGCCAACTGAGGCGTCATGCTTTGAAGCTGTACTCCGAGGCGCCCCGTTACGTGCACTTGTTCCCTCACGCGAACCGCGGCTCTGGCCTCTTGTCGCGCTTGAGCAAGAGCCGCTCTCGTTTCCTCCCGGACTCGAGTCGTGGCCGCTCGCGCCTCCTCTCTTGCCCGCATAGCTTCAGCTCTCAATTCCGGACGCGCGATCGGCGTAGTGCTCACAATTCTCGGACGCGTGACGATTGCCAGGCGCTCGCCCATCTTCACATTGATTTCGATCTCGCGCCCTTGGCGAATCACCCCCAGGCGAACGCTACGCCCCGCCGGCGTCTCACGAATGTGCCGCGAAACCTCGCGAGCGCTTTCAATGGACTCGCCGTCCCACTTGACGATCACGTCATTCGACAGGAGGCCCGCTTCGGCAGCGCTACTGCCCGCGGTGACCTCCTCGATCAATGCGCCTCGCTCCTCGCGAAGATTCAGCCGTTGCACTGTGTCGCGAGTGACCTCGCCCAGTTCGACGCCAAGAAAGCTGCGCTGCGGCCCACGCGCTGCGCGCGCTACTGCCGTCTCCTGATCGAAGCTCGCGCTCGACATCGCGGCCGAACTGAAAGCCAGCAATGACGAAATACAAAGCACCAGGGATCGTTTGATTTTCATTACTCTCTTCCCTCCTGAGATATGTGCAGAGGTTGATCAAATGCTTCGCCGAAACAGATAGGAAGTCTTGATAAAGAACGTCCTGCCATTCCGGTGAAACCCGCGCTCAGCGTGGTTTGTGTACGGACTGAATCCGTTGTAATTCAAATCGTCGTTGTAGCCCGCATAAAAGGCTGTGCCGGGATTCGGCGTCCAGCCGAACAAGTACTGTCCGCGCACCGAAGACGACAGCGAATCGAAATCGAGTCTCGCGCGCACAAAAACGAAACGAGTGAACTGGTATGTCGATTTGAACGAGTAGATGTTGTCAATAAACACCAATCGTCCGGTATCGTTTCTCGTGAATCTATTTCGCTTGTAATCAAGCGAGGCGCGCAACGCCGCGGCCGGCTTGTATTCGACGCTCACGCCAAGGTCGAATGTGTCGGCTGGCCCCGGATCCAGTGCGGCGTCCGGATTGGCAATGCCTGCGGGACTGACGCGCGGAAAGCGCGGGCCCGCGCCGAAGTCAAAGTCGAATACGTTCCATCGATGACCGGCGAATACGAATGACGAAAACTTCTTCGAAAAGTTGGTCCCGAAGAAGCCGTGCACGGCTCGCCCGCGCGCCGAGCGTTCCGAGTCGTTGCCGAAAAACGCGCCCGGTTGACCCGCCGTTCGTTTCGCTCCGAATTCTTCCTCGAAGAGTCTCTCGTAGAATTCGTTGTATCCGATGTTGAAGAACGTCTGCCTGGTCAGGTCAAATCCGATGTTCGTGAAGCTCCCAAGATTTTGCATTCGGCCGCGCCAGTCATAATTCATTTCCGTGCCGCCGATGACTCGCCACGAAATCAACTTCGCTTTTGGCTTCGGGTCCGTGCTGTACCGAAAAGAGCCGGACTGATAATTCGTATTCGTGCGTCTGACGAACCCGACGTCGGAACGATAGTCGCGTGTTCGGCCCTGACCCTGGAAATTGTAGCCGGTATTGCGTCCAGTTTTGTCGAGGTTCCAGTAATAGCCGGCGGCATTGCCCGTACGATAAGCGCTATCGTTTAACTCGGGATTGAAGAACAGCCCTCGCGACGTTGTTCCGAGGACTTGAAAACTAAACGTCTTCTGCGAGTCCAGTCGAAAATAACCATCGACTCCGGCGAGTTGATTGTGTCGCTCGATAAAGTTGTAACTGGTCGCGATAAAGCCCAGCGTGTTCTCCTTACCAACGTCTCGCTTCAATCGCAGCACTCCGACATAAGCATTCTTGTGGAGGAACCTGGCAATGTCTGGGAACTGTTCGGGGTCGTTTCTCTCGTCGTCGGTAAAGTTGCCGGGCGCGTTGTCTGTAGCCAGCAACAATCCAATTGAGTTCCGCCCGAGCTTTCCGCTCAGCTTCATCGCGTAGTCCGGATCGATGATCGTACGCGGATGCACCGCCTGAAGCGGCGTCTGAAAAATGTCGGCGCCTTCCAGGAAGAACGGCCGCTTCTCCGAAAAGAAAATTGGGAATCGCTGATTTACGGTCAACACCGGCTGATCGGCTTCCACTTGGGCGAAGTCCGGATTGGCAGTCAGATCCAGGGTGATCGTCGGGGTGATGCCAAACTTGATATTCAGGCCCGGATCCGCCTCAACCGGGCTATTGACGAACCGGCCCGGGTCGCGAAGATTCGGATCGGCATTAATCGCATTCAGGGAAACTGTTCGCACTCTCCGACCGCTCTCAGACAACGTAAACGTCGGAATGATCTCGAGCGTGCGCTCGGTTGATATCCCTTCGAGACCGGTCAGATGCCCCTCCTGATTCAGCGTCCCCGACTTGTCTCGCGATCTCGGCATCCACGAATCATTCTCATTATCCAGCCGGTGTATCCGGCGAACTGCATTGAAGCCCCACAGCTTCCCTTTGCCCGCCTCATAGCGCAGTGACTTGAACGGTATCGCCACTTCGACGACGTAACCGTCCTCGGTCAACGAGCCCTTCGAATCCATTACGATGTCGAGACTGAGATCCTCGCGCGATCCTTCCGAGGTTTCGCTTACGATACCGTCTGATTGAATCCCGAGCGGATTGAAACCCAATATGTAGGCCTTGCGCTGGTCGTTGTACGTATCCAGAAGAACGTGCACAGTGTCGTCATCCCAAATGCCGTCGCGTCTTGCTACCGTCGCGTGTACCTTGGCGGGGTCATCGTTTACTCGAAATGCAATGTAGAGAGTCTTGCTGTCGAAACCTAACAGGACATGGGTTTGATACGAGGGCGCGATATTGTCTCCAGGCTGCGTCTGGTAGAAGTCGCCGAGCACCGCCGCGTTTTTCCAGGCATCGTCGTCGAGCTTGCCATCGATCAGGGGTGGTTTGTCGAACCGGGGTATGATCACGGGCTGGGCTTTTGCCGCTGGAAGGGCAGCAGCATGCGTCGCGGCCGAATTGCTGGTGGGACCCGACGATTTCGCAGCGGCTTGCACGCCTTGAGCGCGTGCCTCAAAACAACACAAACATAGCGCAATAGCGAGCGCTGCTTGTCTCATCCGCCGAGACTCCCGAGACTGATCGAGTGGATTGTTGGTTCCTGCCAGGAACAGCCGCCTCTGACTGTCCCTGGATTAGACGAAGCTCTATGCTGGTTTGTTCCAAATCCTAGCCCGGAGATCCGGCGCGCGACAGCTTCACGTGTCCGTTGACACCGCTGACTCGAATCGGTGAGCCGCCCGATCCAATCTTCGCATGAAAGTTTTGGCGGTCCAGCTTGCCCATCACCGTCACATTCGCCACGTCCGCATTCACACCGCCGTTGATACCGGTGACGTCCAGGTCGGCGTTCAGTTCCTCGGCGAAAAACAACTCGACGCCGCCATTCACGCCGCTCACGTGTATGCCGCGCTCACCCAATTGTGTGATTGTTATCTTAACCCGGCCGTTGATTCCGGATATGTCCGAATAGCCGCGCGCCTGAGCGACATCAACTTTTCCGTTTATTCCGCTCAACCGCACCGGACCGTCGACCTCGCCGACGCCAACTTTGCCGTTGATACCGCTGACGCTGAGATCGATTTGACGCGGCACGTTGAGCATCACACGTTGACGCACGTCACGATTTCGGCCGAGCATTGAACGCTCGCGGTCTTTCTCACCGCGCACGACAAGACTCGAAGCTGTCTGTTCGACGATGACTTTGTGAAACTCGAGATCCTCGCGCGACCTCGCCGATCTAACTACCGTGACTTCGGCGGCGCTGCCTTCCCACGTTTCTATTTCAGCAACCCCGTTGATTCCCTGCACCTCGACGCGCGCTCCGGCCGACAATTGATAAGTCTGGCGAAACTCATCTTTCTCGGCGAAGTCGCCTCGGTCGTCGTCGCCGCCGGTGTTAACAGTCGTTCGAGTGCGTTCGCGCTCACGCGTTTGATAGCCTGGGGTCTGCGGCGCGAGCGCAAACAAAACGCTGGCGGCCATGAACACAGCAAGCAAGCTCTTTCTCATTTCATATCCTCCATCCATCGGTTTGTGATTCTGCCTGTTAGTGGCCGGGGGCAGCCTGGCGTTTCACCAATTCGAATATTTTCCGGTTGAAATTCTTTTGGTCGAGAGCGGGTTAGCTGGTTACTTACAAGTCTTGAGCGTTGCCGCTGTTCCCTTGGCGATCTTGACCGTTCCGCTGAACGAATCGAGAGCGATCTTGGCTTGCCCATTGCCGAACTGGCCTATCAGTCGCCGATTGATCGGCCCTCGCTGCACTGGATTCTCGACTTTAAGAGGAAAGTCAGTATTGAGACCTCCACTGTACGTAGAGAGCGTCGCGGTGAACCCCGGCGCATCCGGCTGAATCGTCATCAACACCTCGCCTGATAGCGATTTCAAACGATAGTTGCCGTTCGCTCGCAGCAGTCCCGTGAATATGACTTCGCCGCTCGCGGTTGAAGCGTCGGCGTCGCCGCCAACACCAGTCAACGTAATCGAGCCACTTGCACTGGCCACGTCTGCTCGGCCCTTCGCGCAACGAATTTCAATACCGCCCATCGCGGAATTCGCTCGCACGTCACCCCCGCCGTTGTGTATCGTGAGGTCGCCATTCGTTGAGGCTACGTCCACTAACCCTGTCACGTTTTCAACAACGATCTCTCCGCTGAAGCTTCGGGCCGTCAAATCGCCCTTCACATCCCTCGCCGTTAAGTCGCCACTCCGCCGGCTCACCTTGAGTGGTCCGGCCCGCATGACTTTGACGTCACCATTGCCTGTGTTGATTACGGTTGTGCCCTCGACATCGCTGATCACGATGTCACCGCGTTGGCCGTCGAGTGTTTCGATGTCCGAATAGCGCGGCACTTTCACTTCGAGCCTTACTTCCCGGCCGAAGCGGCGCGCCGAAGGGTTCGACGCCGTCAACAACACCCGCGGATGCGCCGCGTCGCCCGTCGCTTGCACTTCCACCGGCTCAGGGCCGCTATCACTCGACGCGCTTGCTTGAACCGTGTCTTTGTCCCACCCGGTGACGAAGATGTTACCTGCCCGGCTGCTGATAACGACCTTGCCCCCGCGCGCGAGTTTCACATCGACGGGTTCTACTTTGATGTTCTCTCGTTGAGACCAGACCTTGGGAGTGGCTTCAGGAGCCCGTTCTGGGGTCGATGGCTTCGCCGGTTTCGCGGTCTTTGCCGGTGGCCGAGGCGTTTGAACAGCGGCCGGCGATTCCTGAGCACGTCCCGATGACGCGCAAAGCGCCAGTGCGAAAAAGACAAACGTTATTACTATTCTGTGCAGCATAATAGGTATCACAAGTTTGGACAACGACGACTCCAGCTTCCGTCCGTTCAATTTTCACTTCCCGCGGTCATTTCTCTCAACGCATCGACCTTCTTTGAATAAGCCGCCAGCAAATATTGGAGCGCGATCGGATCACCGGGATTTTCATTCACTACGCGGCGCGTATCCTTAATGGTGCGATCGATGTCCCCAAGCGCGGCATCGAATCGCGCAAGCATGATCGGATCAAGTTGAGATCGATGGCGTTTGACATCGCGCGACAGCATCGAGATAGCGGCTAGGTACTTCTGCTCGGCTTCACGCACGAGTTGATCAGGCGTCGGTCTGGCTGCCACGAGTTTTGCGGCTGGAACCTTCTTCGGGGCCGTTTCGCCCCCGCCGTTGCTCGCAACTGTGCTGCCCGTCTCCGGTGCTTTCGGTGCAACCTCAGGTGTCGGTGCCTCAACGCTCGGGTTCCCGTCATCTGACGACGCCGCCGGTGCCGATCCATTTCTTTCAGCGCGCGCGAGCAGCTCACGTTGGTTCTTCGAGTTCAACAGGGTCATCACGACGACCGTGAGCGCGATAGCAATAACCACAAGCGCGCCGGCGAACGCCGGACTGAACCTAGGCCCCGCAAACAATCCGCCAAGCTTGATTCGAAGACGCGCGAGCATTCCCTCTCTTGCTCCGCCGCGCTCCTGCTTGATCCTTGCTTCGATAGACGACCACAGGAGCGGCGTGACTTCAACGTCACGCTGGTAACGCGAATAGATCTCCTGCTCTCGCGTCCACTCTTGATGAAACGCCGTGCACGCCGTGCAGGAAGCTAAATGCTCTCTCACTGGCCCGGCCGACTTCTGATCAAGCGCGCCGTCCGCGTATTCTTCGATGAGTACTTCGCACTCTTCACACTTCATAGCCAACTCCCAGGTAAGGCTTGATGCGCCGGCGCATCTCGGCCCTCGCGCGATGCAAATCGGTCTTCAGCTTTGGAATCGAGGATCCGGTGATCTGGGCGATCTCCTCGTAGCTCCGCTGCTGAAACACCTTCAGCGTAAACACAACCCGCTTATCTTCGTCCAAAGCCCCGAGCGCGTCTTTGATGACACCGCTCAATTCCTTGTCCAACAACTGACGGTCGGGCGGAAGTTTTCCGTCGCTAAGCTCGATCACTCGATCGTCATCGATACCGACTTTGTCGGTCTCTCGATGTTTATATCGAAGCGACTCGCGGGCGACGTTTTTGGCGATTCCGAATAACCAGGTCGAGAGCTTCGTTTCGTCTCTCATATTATTGAGATTCTTGTAAGCCCGCACGAAGGTTTCCTGAGTTAGTTCTTCCGCCAGGTCCCGCTGGCCCACCATGTCGTAAATGAAGCTGATCACGGGACGGCCATAGCGATCAAAGATGAGCCGAAAAGCTTCATCTTCTCCGCGGCGGGCGCGCGCGATGAGTTCTTCCGAACTATTCATCAGAGTCCCGACGCGTCCGCTTGACTGGCCTACCAGGCTGATCGCCTCCATCATATCGGCTTCACCTAAGTTCAACCAGTTAGTGGCCCGCGTCTCGAAAAGGTTTCAGTGCACGTCCGCCTCGTTGAGTCTTATGACGGCATAATAGCAGCTTTGATTAGACTTTGCGTTAACGAGCGCAAGACGCATTGGGTTCGGGCTTCTTTAGGCAGCGCAGCACAAAACCGGGATCGACCTTGCTACGGTGGGTGAATCTTCTGAGGAAAGAAATGGTGCCCCCGGCGCGATTCCAACGCGCGACCTCTCGCTTAGGAGGCGAGCGCTCTATGCAACTGAGCTACGGGAGCACATCGGCACTAAACTAGCAGAGTTCGTTTTCAAGTGTCCAGAAATCGAGCGTCACTATTCGTCGTACTTCAGCAACGAAGCCACCTTATGGCCGGGAAAACGCGCGCGGCCATTCAAAAAGGTCAGCTCGACCACGAAAGCAATGCCCGCCACGACTCCCCCGAGTTTCTCAACCAAATCCACTACCGCGCGAGCCGTCCCGCCCGTCGCAAGCAGGTCATCGGCGATCAGCACTCGATGCCCGGCGCCAATCGCGTCCTTGTGAATCTCGAGTGTGTCTGTGCCGTATTCCAGATCATATGTTATTGACTCAGTCGGGGCAGGCAATTTTCGCGGCTTCCGCACTGGAACAAACCCAGCCTTGAGACGATAGGCGAGTGCCGGCGCGAAAATGAATCCTCGCGCCTCCACACCAATTACCGTGTCGATATTCGGATCGTCTATCAATTCGACCAGCCGATCGATCGTCGTTCTCAATCCATAAGGGTTTTTTAGCAACGTTGTTATGTCGTAGAACATGATTCCCGGTTTCGGAAAGCCGGGAACAGTGCGGATCATCTCTTTCAAATTGTCCACAAAATCTCTCCTGTATTGATTGATAGTCTTGCTCGCCTGCGCATCAAAACACGACGTCGAATCCCGAATAAGTCCCGGTGACCGCCATTTCGACTTCTACGACCTCGGTAACGTGCGAGTATGAAGGACCGCGTTCGAGAGCCTCGCGAAACTGATCGATTGCCCGCGCCGAGCCTTCCGCTATCGCCTCCACCGATCCATCGCCCAGGTTTCTAACTATCCCGGAAATCCCGGCCTCACGCGCGGCCCGAATTGCGAAATAGCGGAAGCCTACGCCCTGAACTCGTCCTCTCACTATGAATCGCCGGGCTATCATACGTGGTGCAAACCGCGCCGGCAGCCGGACCGATTCCGATTGAAGGCCGCGCGGATGCTTCTCGGAAGGAAAGATAGTCCAGCTTTTCTTTCCGCCGGTCAACCTTCTCGGATGCTTAGTTCCTGTTGCTGGGCTTGATTGGGTTATCTGGTCTGCTCGAATTAGGAACCGCGTAATCCATCCATCCGATCATCATTTCATCGTAAGTAGGGTCACCCCAACGAACAGCCTTTGTCGCATCCGGGTTATATTTGTTTTTGAGGGAGTTATCGAAGTGCGCAGTGATGACTGCTCTTGTTCCCCTGGGAATTGAAATCGGTTTCTTCAGATAGTACATCGTCTGCCAGTTGAAGTTGAACTTCGGGACCCATAGCAAAATCTCGCGGCGGCCGCTGGGATAGATCACCTCATACTTCATGTCTTTTCCACGCAAATGCATGTGGGGCATATAGTCGATCAGTTGCACGTCCTCATCAAAAGTGTAAGACGCGGTCACCTCGTGGTTGCCGGCGCCCGGTGGAATCTTGAAAAAGTGATTGGGCACCGTAAGCGTCACAACTCGCTTGTCGGGAGGTTGCCTGGCGAAGATCAGCCCCACGCTGGTGCGGTCCGTCTCGGGCTTCTGAAGCGCTCCACGAAAGCTTGAATAATGAATCTGCAGGACGATGCTCGACCCGGCGGGAACTTTCTTTCCCATCCCGTGAGCGTAGAGATCGGGCCCTTTCCCCGGAGCGTAAGAAGCCAACAGGATGCTGAACAGATCAGAACCCTGGTCGCCGGCTCGGCGTCGTATCAGCGAACCGCCGTTGGCCGCGCTCGCGCCATCGTCAATCACCGGCGCATCAAGTTTTACTCGCGAGAGCGTTCCTTCTTTGTAGAAGATACCTTGGTCCTCTTCTCTCTTTGCTTCAGGTCCACGGCTCCCTTCGCTCGCTCTGGCAAGGGTCTGAGGCGTCAACACGTGAGCAATCGCATGATGCACGATCCTCCTGTTGCCCGGACGAATCTCTGCTGCCTCGACCCACATGTCGTGAGTGAATCCAGCCGGGATCGTGTAATAGACATAGCTGTCCGGGGCATCCGGTTTTATGGTGAGATCCTCACTCATAGAGAACACTTGATCGGGTTTGCCTATTACCCAGTTCGCATTGTAGTCCGGGACCGGGGGCAGAAGTTTCGGGTCACCTTCCTTTGCGCCCTGATCTACCCACGCGGCGATCGTTTCGATAGCCTTTGGGCTCAGGAGCGCTGCGTTTCTGAAATCGCCGTAGCGCGGATCTGCATTCCATGGTGGCATCTCGCGCGTGAGGACCTTTTCTCGGATTGACTTCGCCCACGGCCGGACGTCTTTGTATTCCAACACCGAGAATGGCGCGATGTCGCCGGGCCTATGACACCGCGCGCAACTCTCAAAGAGAATCGGCGCCACGTCCCTTGTGAATGTAACTTCCGCGCCTTTCGAGCCGGCGTTGCTGTTTTTCGCAACGGTCACAAGAAGTACAATGGCCGACGCCACAACAACCATCTCGGCTACTTGATATCTTCTCGAAAGCATCTCGGTTTGTTTTCTTGCTTACCGGAAATCGGACGAGTAGCCCATTCTTATATCACGTTCGGCCGCGTCGTTCTAACCTCGAAGTTGAGATGGCTATTGCGGAAATAACGGGTTCTCAATTGCGACGAAAAGCACCGAAAGGAGAGTCTGGCTTAAGTAATCATGTTTTCACGTTGCACTTGACACAATTCTGGTGCTTTGACATCATCTCACCGCATTTCGCAGTTCCGCTATTTGCCAATCCAGTTATTGTGGAGAGCTAGCCGAACGCTTTCCAGGTATTCAGCCAGCTCTCGGCGCAATTGATTGGCTCGAATTAACCTTACAAAGTCACTGGAGGAAGAATCATGAAAACCAAGAAACTGATTGTTAATTCAATATTCGTGTCGATGATTGTCTGTTGGCTCGGCATTTCAGCTCTGGCTCAGGTGCAGAAGGTCGATGAGCCCGTCGCTGCAATCGCATCAAGCCCGACAGAGATAACATTTCAGCCGCAAGTTGCATACAGCCGGCTCGTCCTCACCGTGTCGGCGCCAACCGGTGAAGTATACAGGAAGGAATTTGAGGGCGGCGCTGCTGCGTCATTCAAGTTCATCGACGATAGCGGCGTCAACCTCCCCGATGGTCACTATGGTTACGAATTGCGCGTCATTCCCCAATTTAGCCGCGAAGCGAGGAGAGCCCTCGCTGCTTCACGAGAGAAGGGCAACAGCGCAGAAGTAATGCGTGAGTTGCAAAAGAACGGCCAATTGCCTGCAAGCATCAGCGTTCAATCCGGGTCCTTCCTGATCGAGAACGGCGCCGCTCGCGTTGGCGCTCCCGGCGAGGATGCTGAGCCGCGAAGCAACCCAGACGGCGGTGTCCAAACTCAGAGCAAAAAGAAGGGTGGCGGCACTGTCACTATCCAGGACGTGGTTACGGCGGACGATGTGATCATTCAGGGCAGCGCTTGCATAGGGCTTGATTGCGTGAACAACGAGAGCTTCGGTTTCGACACGATCAGGTTGAAAGAGAACAACACCCGGATCAAGTTTGACGATACGTCCACATCGGCCGGCTTCCCGGCCAACGATTGGCAGCTAACCGCGAATGACTCAGCAAGCGGGGGAGCAAACAAGTTCTCAATCGAGGACATCACAGGGTCCAAGGTTCCGTTTACGGTTACAGCCGGCGCCCCGACAAATTCGATGTTTGTCGCCAGCAGCGGAAAGGTGGGGTTGCGCACAGCGACGCCTGTATTAGACCTGCATATTACTACGGGCGACACTCCCGCACACCGGCTCGAGCAGACCGCGGCGTCCGGCTTCACCGCGCAGACCTGGGACATCGCCGGTAACGAAGCCAATTTCTTTGTGCGAGATGTTACCGCAGGCTCACGCTTGCCTTTCCGCATCCGGCCCGGCGCGCCCACCAGCAGCATTGATATCGCTGCCAGCGGCAACGTGGGAGTTGGTACGGCCTCTCCCAGCGGAAAACTAGAGGTGGCTGGTGTGAGCGATACTGCACCGGCAAGAATTACTGGAAATGCCCCAAGGCTAGACTTTTTCAGTACAAGTGCCAATGCAGGTGATAGAAATTGGGCCTTCCGTTCAAATCAGGTCGTCTTTGGCGATTTTGATTTATTCCAATCAAACGCAAAAGATGGAGACCCAGTTACTGCCGGGACCATCCGTTTTTACATAAAGAACGACGGCAACGTTGGTATCGGGACCACGAGTCCCGCCGGAAAGCTGGATGTGAACGGCTCGATCTTCCAACGCGGTATTCAACTCTTTGCCGACTATGTTTTCGAACCGAGCTACACTCTCGAATCAATCGAAGACCACGCGGCCTTCATGTGGAACAACAGGCACCTGCCGGCCGTCGGAGCGAAAAAGGTTGATGAGCATGGCCAGGAGATCGTCGAGATCGGCGCACGAATGCGTGGCTTGCTCGAAGAGCTTGAAAAGGCTCACATTTACATTTCAACACTCAACGACAAAATCGGCGAGCGAGATATCCAACTGACAAAGCTCGAGCGACAGAACGCAGACCTCGCCGAGCGGTTGGCTCGCCTCGAACTCATTCTCGCTGGTTCGAAGGGCGAGAAAAAGTAGCCGTAAGATCGCCGAATGCCTTTAATGCGCGGGGACGAGGAGCTTCCTCGTCCCCTTTTTATTTTGCTAATTTCGAGGTTGGGTCGAGTGCTCGCTTATTTCGCAAACGCGCATCACAACTCGCATCTCTCGATCAGAGAGATAAGCAGGTTACTTGCTCAATGAAAAAGCGAGAGCGGATTCCACCCTCGCTTTTGTCCAGGATATTGGTCGGGGCGATTGGATTCGAACCAACGACCTCTCGGTCCCGAACCGAGCGCTCTACCAGGCTGAGCCACGCCCCGTAAACGAAGCGTTATCATAGCGGCGCGTTCGCGCGATTGTCAAAGCAGCCTTCAATCCGCCCCGGCTTGCGAAACCGGCTGTCCCGCAGTAAGCATCTCGATAAACTTTCGAGTCGCCGCGCTGAATATTTTGCCTTTGCGATGAATGATGGCGATTGGTCTTGCGAAGCTCTCGGTGAAATTGACCGCGCGCAGCGTTCCTGCTCGCACTTCGTTTTGCACGGTCGCGCGAGGAACGATAGTCACGCCAAGATCAGCTTCGACCGATCGCTTGACCGTTTCGATGTTGTCGAGCTCCATCACATACTGAACAGTGATCCCGCGATCCCGAAGAATCTTATCCACTGCTTTGCGAGTCGGGATGTCGCGCTCAAACCCGATAAAGCGCTGCCCGTCAAGCGTGCCGATATCGATTCGCTTCTTCGAAGCAAGCTCGTGTTCAGGACTACAAACGAAAACCAGCGGGTCATTTCCAAAAGGTATGATGTCGATCTGCGGCCGCTCCGACGGATACGCAACGATTCCGATATCGATCACATGATTGATGACATCCTCATAGACCTTGTTGGGTCTGCTGTATTCAATGTGCACGTTCACTTGCGGATAAGACTTGATAAAGCGCTTCAGCACCGGCGACAATTCGTGAATACCAACCGAGTAAATCGTCGCCACGCGCACCTGGCCGCTAACGATATTCCCCAATCCTTTCATCTCTTCGGTAAGCGCATTGAAGCGATCCATGATCTCGCGGCAGCCTTGATAAAAAGTCATTCCGGCGTCGGTCGGCACGAGAGTCCCGCCCCGGCTCCGCTCCACCAGCCTCCGGTTGAATCGATCCTCAAGCGCTCGAATCTGCTGGCTGACGGCTGACTGAGAGATGAAATTCTTGACCGCAGCCTTTGAAAAGCTGCGTGTATCGATGAGGTCGCAAAAAACTTTCAGAGACTCGATATGCATAACGCCACCTTATTACGCAGAAGCCTACTGCAAGGGCTTACTTATACCATATTGATGAAGTGGTTATTAGGAGGAGAGCGCGGTTTTCGTCAGCTAACTGACTGCTCAGCTCTCGGCTGAGACGCGCTCCCATTCAGCGTACAGCGCGCTCAATTCGGCCGAGAGAGTTTCCTGGCGTCCGTTGATTCCGGCGTATTGTTCCGCGCGCCAGTCAGCGGGAGGGTTTGCCAGTAGTTCCGTAAGGTCGGCCAGTTCAGTCTCGATCGCGTGAATTTGCTGCTCAATCTCGGAGATAGTGCGGCGTGGTTGTTTGCGAGTCTTCGGCTTCGTGGGACGTGTTGCTTTTGGCCGGGCATCACGCTGAGTGACGGACTCGTTGTGTGCTTGCGACACGTGATGCACGGCGTAGAAGTCCGAATAGCTGCCGGTATGATAAGTCGCCGCGCCATTTTCAAAATGAAGAATCTCGCTCGCGAGCTTGTCCAGGAAATATCGATCGTGTGACACCATGATCACCGTGCCCGCATATTCGGAAAGAGCCTGCTCGAGAGCTTCGCGCGATGGAATATCCAGATGGTTCGTTGGCTCGTCCATCACCAGCACATTCGCGCGGCTGTAAATAAGCTTCGCAAGCGCAAGTCTGCTTTGTTCACCACCGGACAACGCAGCCACCGGTTTCGAGATGTCGTCACCAGTGAACAGGAACTTCGCTAAATAAGTCCTCAACTCCCCCGGTGGAACTCGTGGGGCTACCGATGTGATTTCATCGATCACGGTCGATTGAAAATCCAGACTCGACAATTCCTGATCGTAATACTCGAGGTTGATGTTGGCGCCCCACGTGAAGCCCCCGCCCAGAGGCTTGATCTCGCCAAGCAGCGTTTTCAGAAACGTGGTCTTGCCTGAACCGTTTGGACCTATTATTCCCAGCCGCTCGCCTCGCCTGAGCAAAAAAGAGATGTCCCCGGCCAGCGTGTTGGTTCCGTAGCCGACCGCGAGGTCAGCCGCCGCAAGTACGTTGTCGCCCGCGCGCGCTACACTTTGAAGTTTGAAGTTGCCGACGGCGTCCTCGCGCACGGATTCAACGCGATCCAAACGTTCGAGCATGTTGCGCCGGGACTTCGCTTGTTTGGTTTTCTGTCCCGCGATGTTTCGGCGGATGAAATCCTCGGTTCGCGCGATCATCTCCTGCTGCCCTTCATACTCGCGCAGTTGCGCGAGGCGCCGTTCCGCGCGCTGCTTCGTGAAGGCGCTGTAATTCCCGGTGTAGAGCGATGCGCGTCCCGCTTCGATCTCCATTGTTCTGGTTATCGTGCGATCAAGCAGATATCGATCGTGCGAGATAATGACGAATGCAGGCTTGTATTGAGCTAGAAAATCCTCAAGCCACTCGACCGCATTCACATCGAGATGATTTGTGGGCTCATCCAGCAGTAAAAGATCGGGCTCGGAGAGCAAGAGTTTTGCAAGCGCGAGTCTCGCCTTTTGCCCGCCGCTAAGATGCTCGGCAGGCGCGGGCAAGTCATCCTGTTTGAAGCCGAGGCCCGCAAGCACAGCCTCGGCTCGCGAGTGATAGCTGAAGCCGCCCGCAATCTCATAAGAGTGACGCAAGTCGCTGTAGCTGTGCATCACCTCATCAAGCGCGGCGCCTTTCGCGTCGGACATCACGTGTTCGAGCCGCGTTATCTCGTCTTCCATCGCGCGCATCTCGGTGAACACCGAAAGCGCGTGATCGCGAACGCTCAGCTCGCCAGAGAAAACTGGCTGCTGTTCGAGCAGGCCCAGACGAAGTCCGCGAAGCAGCACGACCTCACCGCGATCGGCCTCCTCCGTCTTGGTGAGAAGACGAAAAATGGTAGTCTTGCCGGCGCCGTTTCGTCCTACCAACCCGACTCGTTCGCCCGGGTTCACTTGAAGCGTGACGCCACGCAACACATCGGTGCCGCCGTAGGATTTGTAGACATCGTTTAATCTGAAGAGCATGGCGGGAGGTCAGCAGCGCAGAGGAGCAAAGAGGCGCAGAGGAGCAGTCGCCAGCGCTCGTCGGCTCCTCCGCCCCTCTGCTTCCGTGGCTCAGTTTCAGTGCGGCTATCGCTTGTTCGCGTTGGCTGCCGCGGGCTTAGCCGTATTCGACGGAGCCGGCGCAGGTTTATTTTCGTTCTCGAATCGCGGTTGAGCTGCTGGCTGAGTCTTCGAGCCGGCCTGCTGTAAGAGCTGCGACGGTCTCATCTCGACGATGGTCTGGGGATTCTGAACTATTCGTTCTGCCAGGAGATTCTTTATCGTGGTCTCGGCGAGCGTCACCATCACAAGTGCGTTAAGAAGAACTTGCTGACGTTGTTGCGTGATCGTGTTGATGATGTCCGCGCGAACGTCGTTCAGCGTCAGATTTTGCGGCTGCTCCTGCTTGCGATTGAGCTTGAAGATGTACCAGGCACCCGCGAGATTGTCTTTGATCGGCTCGGTGTACTGCCCATCATTCAAAGCCATGAGCTTGGCCGGGACGTCCGGACGGCTCGGGAATGTCTGTCTCAATTGCGCTTCGGAAGCAAAACCCAGCCGGCCACCCCTGAGACCCGATGCCTGGTCTTCAGACTTTTGCGCGGCGACGGTCGCGAAGTCCGAGTTGCTGCGCAGTTGTTCGTAGATGCCTTTGATTTTTTGTTCGGCTCCGGCGTCGCCGCCGTTGTTGGCAGGAGTCACAACGATCATCGAGATGTCGGCGCCGCGTTCGGCGACGAACTCACTCTTGTGGTCGTTGTAGTATTTTTCAATCTCACCATCAGTTGGAGCGTTAACCCGAGTTCTTTCTCGCTCTCGAAGAGCGCCAATCGCAAGTTCCCGCCGGATCTTATCCTTGACTTCCTCCTCGGTGAAACCGGCTTGTTTGATTTGGCTCTGATACTGCTCCTCGGTTACCTGGGCGTCCTGCTTGCGCTTTTGTACTTCCTGATTGACCTTGTTGTCATCCGGAACCAGGTTGTCTTTTTGGGCCTTTTGATAGAGGGCTTCTTCCTGGATGAGGTTGTCCAGAACGCTGAGGCGGGCGGCAACCAGCTCGGCGGGCGACATTGAAGTATTGTTTGCGCTCGCATCAAGCTGTTGCTTGATGGTGCTGTCGACCTGCTTCAAGGTAATCTCGCGCGAGCCGACCTTTGCCGCGGCTTCCATCTCCGATTTATCGGCCGAGCCCTTGCACGCGACGAGCACGAATGAACAGCAAAAAACTAAGCTGAGTGATTTGAGGAAACGAAACACGGTTTCTGCTCCTTAATGAGAAGTCCGACAAACCTCAGTTTGTCGTTGATTATTGAACGCGACACTTGTTGGAATCCGCGAGAAACTTCAAATTCGTTTGACGGACATCGCTCCGAGCGTGCTACACTGTCGCTTTGTTTTCATAGCAAAATTCCTATCGGAGGTACGTAGCAATGTCCAAGCAATGTGAGGTCTGCGGCAAGGGGCCTCAATTCGGTCACCGGGTCAGTCACGCCAACAATCGCACCAACCGCCGCTTCAATCCAAACCTTCAAGGCGTCCGCGCTCTAATCAGCGGCCGCGCGCAACGCATTCGAGTCTGCACTCGCTGCCTCAAAGCCGGCAAGGTTGTCAAAGCCGCTTAGTCATTGGTCACTAGTCATTAGTCATTGGTTTCGTACCAGGGACAAATGACTAATGACAAATGACTAATGACCTCCTAACGCAATCACGTCGATTTCGACGCGCACATCGCGAGGCAGCCGCGATACCTGAACCGTCGACCGGGCCGGCGGAACCTCACCAAAAAATCGCCCGTACGTTTCGTTCATCTCGACGAAGTCATTCAAGTCCGCCAAAAATACCGTCGTCTTAACAACCCGATCGAGCGAGCTTCCCGCAGCCTCGAGCACCGCGCTCAGGTTGTTCATCACGCGCTCGGTTTGCTCTCGAATTCCGCCCTCGACGATTTGCATCGTCGCCGGATCGAGCGCTATCTGACCTGAAGCGAAAATCAACCCGTTCGCCTTGACTGCCTGCGAATACGGTCCAATCGCATTTGGCGCGTTATCGGTCTGAACGCGGTCCTTCATACTCCATAGACTCCACAGCCGGGATTTATCCGCCTCATCGAAATTCCGAATTATCCCAGATGAAGATCGTGATTGTCCACCGGCACGAGAACCACGTGGCATAACCATTGCCCTCAATCTCGAAAGAATTCTGTTTCGGAGCGATAAATGCGAGTTTGCTTCGAAGCGCGGAGGTGTGTGTATGTCTTCAATTCCAAAAAATGTACCAGAGCCGACCAGAGTCACCGTCGATGAAGTAATCGAACGGCTGAATCGCGGCGAGCAATTTGTTTTTATCGATGCCCGAAACCCGAACGCCTGGGGAAAAGCTGAAACAAAGTTGCCGGGCGCCATTCGCGTTCCTTCAGATGAGGCCGAGCAGCACTTGAACGAGATACCTCTAGGGCGAACGATCATTACCTATTGCACCTGACCGCACGAAGCATCAAGCGCCAGTGTGGCGCAGGAGCTAATGAAGCGCGGGTTCAAGAACGTGCACCCCCTGAACGGCGGCTACGACGAATGGGTCGATAAGAAGGGTCCCCTTGAATCACGGTGACCGAATGAAACGGCCATCTCTTTGATTGAGCCTTGGATTGATAAAGCCAGACTGCCGATGTTAGTCTTGGCACGCTTAAAGCAAATCTTGCGTCCAATATGAAGGACCAAGGGTTCGCTTGAAGCGGAGGCATCGGCTCTTGGCCATCGACCCGGGAACAAACATCGGTCCTTACAAAGTCCTGAACTCGCTCGGCGCGGGCGGGATGGGTGAGGTTTATCTTGCCCGCGACACGCGGCTGGGCCGTAAGATCGCTCTCAAGTTCCTGTCCGCAGCCTTCACGCGGGACGAAGAACGAGTGCGCCGCTTCCAGCAAGAAGCGCGCGCCGCTTCCGCGCTCAACCATCCAAACCTGATCACTATTTTCGAGATCGGCGAGGTCGAATCGATTCACTTCATCTCGACCGAGTTCATCGAAGGCGAAACTCTCCGCCAGCGAATCCTGTCGCATCGAATGTCTATCACCGACATTTGCGACGTCGCGATCCAGATCGGAAGCGCCTTATCGGCGGCGCACTCGGCGGGAATCACCCATCGCGACATAAAACCCGAAAACATCATGGTGCGGCCGGACGGTGTGATCAAAGTGCTGGATTTCGGATTGGCAAAACTCGCAGAGAAACCCGAAACACCCGAAGCTTCAGCATTCGATCCGACCGGGGTCACCAAGAAGGTCGTCGAAACCGATCCCGGCGTTGTGATGGGAACCGTGAGTTACATGTCTCCGGAACAAGCACGCGGAACGCCCGTCGATGCGCGCACCGACATCTTCAGCTTCGGCGTAGTGATGTACGAGATGATCGCCGGACGAGTGCCTTTCGACGGCGCAAGTTTCGGCGATGTGATCTCGAGCATTCTTGGAAAACGCCCAATGCCGCTTGCGCGATTCGCTCCCGATGTTCCCGCGGAACTCGAACGCATAGTCAGCAAGGCACTCGCAAAGAATCGCGATGAACGCTATCAATCGACCAAAGACATGCTGATCGACTTGAAACGCCTCAAGCATCGGCTGGATGTCGAAGATGAGATCAATGACTCGTCGCCTCACGAATGGGTTCGCGATTCGGCGGGAGCGCGTCGCGTGCGAAGCAATGATTCTGTTCCGGTGCTTGGCGATACAGTTGCGATCAGTTCAGAACCTGGCGTTCGCACGACTTCCAGCGCCGAATATCTCGTCAGCGAGATCAAGCGACACAAGAAAGCCACCTTCTTCGTTCTGTCTGCCGCGGTGATTGCCGTAGTCGCGACTACCTTTTTCACCGGGCGCCATCGAATCGATTCAGTCGCGATCCTTCCCTTCGTCAATCAGACCGGCGATCAGAAAATGGAACCGGTCACCGAGGAAATGACCGAAGGAATCATCGATCATCTATATCAGCTTCCGGGACTGAGGGTTATTTCCTACGGCTCGGTGATAGGATACAAAGACCGCCAGCTCGACGCCGGCGCGATCGGCCGGGAACTCGGCGTCAGCGCCGTGATGATCGGGAGGATCAGCCGGCGCGATGAGGTCCTCACCGTTAATGCGGAGCTTATCGACGCGCGAGATCGAACGCGCATCTGGGGCGATCAGGAGACGCTGAAGTTTTCGGACCTGATGATGGCGCATCATCGAATCGCGCGCGGCGTCTCCGACAAGCTTGGGCTGAAGCTGAGCGACGAAGAACGAAAGCATCTGGATGCCGAGGAGCTTTACGAAACCGGGCGAAACTTTTGGAATCAGCGGACCACGGAAGGTTTAACAAAAGGCATTGAGAACTTTGAGAAAGCGGTCGCGCTGAGACCTGACTATGCTCTGGCGCACGCGGGTCTTGCGGACTGCTACAACATGCTGGGGACCTACGGGGCGAAGTCGCCGACCGAAGCGTTCCCAAAGGCGAAATCCGAAGCACGGCGCGCGTTGGAAATCGACGACTCGCTGGCCGAGGCTCACGTCTCGCTCGCATACGCTCTATTCCGAAACGACTGGAACTGGGGCGACTCCGAGAGAGAATTCCGGCGGGCGCTGCAATTGAATTCGAAGTCCGCGCAAGCTCATCAATGGTACGCAAACCTGCTGGTTGCGCTTGGCCGCAACGACGAAGCCATCGCGCAAACAAAACAGGCGGCGGAACTGGATTCGACTTCGCTGATCATCAGATCGCATTTCGGCTTTGTGTACTTCTTCACACATCAATACGACGAATCGATCGCCGCTTGTCAGAAGGCGCTCGAGTTGGATCCGGGCTTCTTCGCCGCGCGCCGTTATCTGGGTCAGGCCTACGGACAGACGGGCAAGTATGATCAGTCACTGAGTGAATTCCAGAAAGCGGTTGCCGCATCCGGAGGCTCACCCCTGATACGAGCCGAAATGGCCCACACGCTCGCCGTTGCGGGCAAGAAAGACGAAGCAGAGAAAGTTCTCGCTAATCTGAAACAGATCTCGAGCGAACGCTATTTCTCCGCGTATCACATTGCTCTCATCTACGCCGGCCTGGGCGATAAGAACGAGGCTTTGAACTGGCTCGAGAAGGCCTTCGAACAACGGGGAGACTATCTCGTCTTTCTAAAAGTGGACCCACGATTTGATTCCCTGCATTCCGACGCGCGATTCGCATCCCTTCTCTCGCGGATCGAACTTTGAAGAATCCAACGTTCGCGCCGAACGCATCGACTGGTATACAGTTATCATAAGACCAATTATGGAAGGAGGAGCGCATTTGAAAAGCGCAGTGATTCTAGCCCTCGCGTGCATTGTTCTCTCTGCTACTACCTCGACAGCTCAGACTCGGCGGAGGAGTTCACAAAAGCGGCCTACGCCCACAACGTCGTTTGCCGAGAAACAACAAACCGAAATACGAGCGGGCCGCCAACAAATTGCCGGCGAGATCAAGATTCTCAGTCAGTTTCTTTATTTGTTCGGTGGAATCTCGAAGGGAATCGAAACCGCCGAACAGGTGAATCGCACTCGGGACCAGTCGTCGGTCGCAATGCCTCCGCAACAGATCGAGCAAACCAAGATCAAATTCAAGGACAGCATCAGAAACGTGCGCGTCGGCGTCGAGCAACTCGAATCGAGCTTTCGACTCAACCCGGTGCTTCAGACCTACTACACGAATCTGGCGGGAGTGGGCAAACTCGCACAGACAGCCGAGTCTCAGGCGGCGGGTAACAACTTCGATCAATCGGCCAGGTCCTTGATCGCGGTTGTGAACAAACTGGTTGACGCTCTTGTCGCGATGCGCTGAGAAGTGCCGGCGATAACTGCTGCGCTATCAACCTTGCCTGGTGCTGATCGCGATGTCGGTCCGATAGTGCATTCCGTCAAAGCTGATTAAGCTCAGCGCTTCGTAGGCACGCGCGCGGGCGGTTTCAAGTTCGGCCGCGCGCGCCGTCACTCCGAGGACGCGGCCACCAGACGTAGTGAAAACTCCTTGCGCGCTCGCAGTCCCGGCGTGGAAGATCCTGACGCCTTCGAGCCGCGACGCTTCGTCGAGTCCCGTGATCGGTTTCCCTTTTTCGAACTCGCCCGGATACCCGCCCGATGCCGCAACAACGCAGACCGATGATTCATTGCTCCAGTTCACCTGAATCGATCCGATCCGATGATCGACTAGAGCATCGAATATCGCTACCAGATCGCTATCGAGCCTCATCATCACCGCCTGAGTTTCGGGATCTCCCATGCGCGCGTTGAACTCGATTAGCTTCGGGCCATCGCTGGTCAGCATAAGACCCGCGTATAACACTCCGCTGAAAGGCCTGACTTCGGCGGCCATGCCTTCGAGGGTCGGCTCGATGATCTCCCGAGTCACGCGCGTGAGCGTGGCTTCATCGATCAGCCCGGGAGTCGAGAACGATCCCATGCCTCCGGTGTTCGGGCCCCGATCGTTATCGAATACGCGCTTGTAATCCTGAGCCGGAACGATTGCTTTATAGTCTCGCCCGTCGGTGAAAATCATCACCGATGCTTCGCGGCCGATCAGGCATTCTTCGAGCACCACCCGCGAGCCGGCTTCGCCGAACACCCGATCGATCATCATCTCACTGATCGACTCTTCGAATTCCTCTTGATTGTGCGCGATGCGAACGCCTTTTCCGGCGGCCAGCCCATCGGCTTTGATGACGGCCGGAAACTGGAAATATTTCTTCAGCGACTCGCGAGCCGTATCGGGTGAATCACAAGCGACATATCGTGCGGTAGGAATCGAGTGACGAGCCGTGAACTCTTTTGTGAAGATCTTGCTGCCTTCGAGTTGCGCGGCTGCCGCTGACGGACCGACGAGCCGAAGATGGCGTTCGCGAAACGCCTCCGCGACACCGGCCACGAGAGGAGCCTCAGGGCCGACAACGGTCAGGTCGGCGTGAATGGATTCAGCAAGCGCTGCGAGACCGATCGGGTCATTCACGTTGACTGGCAACCGCGTGGCAATCTCCGCGATCCCGGCATTGCCCGGCGCGCAATAAAGTTCAGAGGTGTGCGGGCTCTGGGCGAGCTTCCAACTGATGGCGTGTTCCCGGCCCCCAGAGCCGATTACAAGGATTCTCATTTTCTTCGCTAAGCCTTGCCGCCGGTCATCATCAGGCCGATCTCTTCTTCGGTCACCGCTTTTGGATCGACTTCGCCGACTACGCGGCCTTCATAAATCACGATCACGCGATCGCTCAGGCTCAACACCTCGTCGAGTTCAGCCGAAACCAGCAACACTGCCGCTCCCGCATCTCGAAGCTCGATCACTTTCCGGTGAATGAACTCGGTCGCGCCGATGTCCACGCCGCGAGTCGGCTGCGCGACCAGAATCAACCGCGGGTTGATATCAAACTCGCGCGCGACGATAAGCTTCTGCTGATTGCCTCCCGAAAGCGCGCGCGCGGGCAGCGCGATGTTCGGCGGCCGGACGTCGTATTCGCGCACCAGCCGCTCGGCTCGCTCGACGATGACGTCGTTGTTCAACAGAAAGAACCCGGAAATCGGAGGATCGCGATGAACGCCGAGGATGCTGTTGCTTGCAAGATCGAATGTCAGCAACAGCCCGCGCCGGTGCCGGTCTTCAGGAATGTGAGCGATACCCCGCCGCTTCCTCTGATGTGGATCCAGATCGTTGATTCGTTCGCCTTCAAGCAACACTTCGCCTGACGCGGCCTTGCGCAAGCCCGCCAGAATCTCGATCAACTCAGTTTGCCCGTTGCCTTCGACTCCCGCGATGCCGAGCGTCTCACCGCCGCGCACTTCAAACGAAACATTATCCAGAATCGGATTGCCCTCGGCACGGCCGAGCGTGAGATTGCGCACACTGAGCACCGGTTCTCGCGGCTTTGCATCGTCCTTCTTCACTCGCAGCAGAACCTCGCGGCCAACCATCAATCGCGCGAGCCCTTCGGCCGTCGCTTCGCGTGTCGGCAGGTTCCCGACGACTTTGCCGTCACGCATAACGGTGATGTTGTCCGAGAGCGCCAGAACCTCGGCAAGCTTATGAGTGATGATGATGATCGTCTTGCCCTGTTCGCGCAGCCCTCGAAGGATCGCAAACATCTCGCCAACTTCCTGGGGAGTGAGCACCGCCGTCGGTTCATCCAGTATCAGGATTCGCGCGCCGCGATAAAGCGTCTTGAGAATCTCGACGCGTTGTTGCTGCCCGACCGACAGTTCCGAGATGCGTCGATCGGGATCGATCTTCAAACCGTACTGTTCGGAAATTTCGCGGACGCGCGCGCGCGCCTTGCGATAGTCGATCGATAAGCCGCTAGTTGGTTCGGCGCCGAGCACGATGTTCTCAGTGACGGTGAGCGGCTCGACCAGCATAAAATGCTGGTGAACCATGCCGAGCCCGAGTTTGATCGCATCACCCGGACTGGATATCTGGCGCGGCTGGTTGTCGATCAGAATCTCGCCCTCATCGGCTTGATAGAAGCCGTAGAGGATATTCATCGATGTCGATTTTCCGGCGCCGTTCTCACCGATGATTGCGTGGATTGAGCGGTCTGGGATCGCAAGGCTGATGTGATCGTTGGCAAGCACCTCGCCAAACCGCTTGCTGATGCCGCGCACCTCGACTGCGTAACTGGTTTCTTCGCTCATATTGATTTGAAGGCGGTGAGCGCCCGCCGAATGATAGATGAAAGGCCAGGCGATGTGAAGCTAGCCTTTCGCTGTAGTGTAAGCCTTCTTCACATACTCGGAGGCCAGCTTGTGCGAGTCGAAAACGTTCTCGCGTTTCAGGACCATCTGGTATTCCGCCAACGCTTCATCTCTTTTGCCGAGCGCATCCAAAGCCTGGCCAGCATGAAGATAGGAAAGCGAGACGATTTCTTCGGCCGCCTTCGGCCAGCGCTTGACTTGATTGTATTTTTCGACCGCCGCCTGATAGTCCGCCTTCGCAAACAACGCCTCGCCCCATTGAAAGTTCACCAAGTCAAATGCCTGAGCAGCGATGTGTGCGTCCTTAAGCAGATTCGCAAACGAAATCGAGCCTTCGTCAAACCGGCCCATTCGATACAGCATCGCTGCTCGCTCAACTCCGAACAGATAATTGCGCGGATACTGCTTCGCCAGGTATCCGATAATCTCGAGCGCGCGCTCGGGTTGGTTTTCTTTGCTGTAAATTCCCAGCAGCAACACGCGCGCATCATCCGCGGCATACTTCCCTTCCATGGTTACCCTTTCGATGTGTTCGATGCCGGCCTTCTTTGATCCCTTCAGCCCCGCGAAACGCGCGGCGAAGCGCCAAAGCGCCGGGAGGCTGTCGATGACGTATTCATAAAACCCGATGCTCATATAGGCATCGACGTAATTGGGATCGAGTTTGATCACCTGTCTTTGAATTTTGATCGCGTCGTTGCCGTCGCCAATCGAACGCATGAAGCTGCGTTTCACTGATGTGTAATATGCCGCACGTATGCCCAACGCCGATGCTTCATAGTAGAGCGCCTCGACGTCTTTCGAGTTCTTCAGCAATCGCGCTCGGGTTGCCGCAAACGCCTGCTTGATCAGCGCGTTGAAGTCGCTATCACGTTTTGCATCTGACGCGTCTTCGGTTTTGTCCTGTGCGTAAAAGGAACCGCTGGTGTAAACCGAAGTCGTCAGCCGGCGGTTTTGAAACAAGGTCTCGAGCCACAAAGTATTGGCGAGATAGACGTAGCCCGCGGGATGATCGGGAGCGATCCGCTTCATCTCCAGGAATCGCGCTCGCCCGGTTTGATAATCGAGACTGTAAATCGCTTCGAAGCCTTCAGTCCTCAAGCGGTCGAATGCCGCAACGTCGAAGCTTTCGATTTTCGCGGCGTCCCCTGGCGATGCTTGCGCGGCAATGCTTACACCTGCGATGGAATTCGAAATCACAAACCAGGCGATCAAGATTGAAACTACTGCTTTCATAGCTGCTCCTCGAAATCCTACGGAACGATAATGGAAAGCGCATCGGGGACGATGTCCAGGGTCATCGGCAACGGTCCGATGACTTCGCCGTCCACTTCAACCCAGGGCTCATCGGCTGAATTGGCTTTGATGTGCTTTCCCCTGATCAGCGTGGCCCCGCCCGCTTCGGGAGTTCCCTTTCGACACGCGGCAAGCGCCCGCAAGTAAGCAAAGTTATTTGACTGGGGAGGAAGAATAAAGACCTCGAACCACGGCTCCTCGAGCTTGGCGCCCGGGGTCATCATCATTCCTCCGCCGTAACCTTTTCCATTACCAACCAGCGCAAACGCGCTCTCATAGTGCTTGCCGTCGACCTCAATCGAGAACGGCTCCGCGCGCCAAAACAAAAGCTGCTTGATGCCGCACCACCAGTACGCAAACTCTCCGGTGGCGCGCTTGAGTCTATGGTTGACGCCCCGCGCTATCGACGCATCGATTCCGATTCCGGCCATCATTAGGAAGTAACGAGAGAAAGGGGAAGACGGGGAGACGGGTAGACGGGGCGAGGGGGCGAGGGAGGTCATCCGATCGCTCTCTCGCCCGGCCGCCCCGTCTTCGCTTCTCTCGGTCGCCCCCTCGCCCTCTCGCCCAGTCTCCCCCTCATTCCTCTTTGCAAGGCCCAGCGCAACACGCTTCGTCTTTCCCGCCGCGATGATGTCCGCCAGGCGCTCGATGCTGGTCATCATACCGATATCGCGAGCGACTACATTCGCGGTGCCGCCAGGCCACACCGCAAGCGCCGTCTCGCTCATCGCCACACCTTGAATGACTTCGTTCAAGGTTCCGTCGCCGCCATAACTGACGATGATGTCGACGTGATCGGCTACGGCATTACTTGCGAGGCGCGATGCATCCTCGGGTCCGTTCGTCGCGAACGCGTCGGCTTGTAGGCCTCGCGCTTCAAGCAGTCGAGTCATCGCGCGCGCGTTTGCGGCGCGCCGCCCGGGGCGTCCCGACATCGGATTGTAGATAATGATTGCTCGTTTGAGATTCATCACGCGCCGCGGCGTATCAAAGGCAACCTGGATGCCGCGCTATCTGAAAGCTAAGGTATTGTAGGAGTGTGATTCTTTCAGCGGCAAGCGGCCGTCGCACGCAGCATTGTTCTGACTAATGCAGGAAACCGATTTGGCTATGACTGCTTTGTCGCGCAAAAAATAAGAAAGAGCGGGCTGCGAATAGCTTCGTCGTAGCGAGCGGGGTTCTTTGCCGCGAACTCGGGGGGCGGTTCGGGCTCCAGCAGGCGAGTCACAGTGAGCCCCGCGGATGTGATGGAATCGAAATACTCGGTTATCGTGTGATGGTGACAATTGATTCGGCGCCCCTCGTCGGACACTTCGCCGAAGCCCAGCCAGGGAGTTTCAATCGATCGGAGCGGCTTCCCGAAATAGCGGGCAACCGATGGATCGGCATCTGATTCAGCAGCGTCCGCCAGGGGAAAATGCGCGGTCGAGCGCGGATGAAGCACGCTGGCAACAAAGCGGGCGCTGTGATTCATCACTCGCGCAGCCTCGCGCATAAAACTCGCAAGGTCATCAACGTAATGAAGCGTCGTTGCCGTGAAGATGAGATCGAACTGCGAATCACTGAATGGAAGCGGCTCGCGAATGTCGGCCACGCGGAAGTCAATGTCGAGACGGCGCTCGGCGGCCTTCTCCCTAGCAAGCGAGATCATCGCTTGCGAAAGATCCAACGCGGTTACGTGCGCACCAGCCTGTGCAAATCTGCACGAGTATGGTCCGGAGCCACAACCCAGTTCCAGGACCTTCGAGCCGGAGATGTCGCCGATAATCTTCTCAACCGCCGGCCGCTCGATGTTGTCCGAGTATGAGTCATCAGCCGTTGTGAAGCGATCGAAGGCTTCACCGCATGCGTTCCAGGTTCTTTTGACGTCGAGTGTCATTGGCGGATGATGAGTGAAACGTGAGGAGTGATGCGTGATGCGTGAAACGTGATTCCATCCAATCACCTTTCACGTTTCACGCATCACGCAAATCACGTTTCACGCATCACGCATCATTCTATTCTGTAGTTCGGCGCTTCCTTGGTGATGATCACGTCGTGTACATGACTCTCGCGCAACCCGGCCGAGGTGACGCGAATGAATCGAGCTTGTTCATGAAGATCTGCAATCGAGTGACAGCCGCAATACCCCATACCCGCGCGCAATCCTCCGACTAGTTGATGTATCAGCGATTCGAGCGGTCCCTTGTGTGGCACGCGGCCTTCGATGCCCTCGGGAACCAGCTTCGACATCGTCTCGCCCGCCTGGCCGTAACGATCGCGGCTTCCTTCTTTCATCGCGGATATCGAACCCATTCCGCGATACCCTTTGAAGGAGCGGCCCTGGAAAAGAATTATTTCGCCGGGACTCTCATCGGTTCCGGCGAATAACGATCCGATCATCACTGAATCCGCGCCCGCCGCGATCGCTTTGCTGATGTCGCCTGAGTATTTGATCCCGCCGTCGGCGATGATCGGCACCCCTGAACCTTGAGAGGCGCGCGCACATTCGAGTATAGCTGTAATCTGCGGCACGCCCGCTCCACTGACAACTCGTGTTGTGCAGATTGAGCCTGGGCCCATCCCAACCTTAACGGCATCGACACCCGCAGAGATCAGGTCTCGAGTAGCTTCAGCGGTAGCGATATTGCCCGCGACCAGATCAACTTCCGGGAAACGACTCCGCATTGTTTTCGCCGCGGCGAGCACGCTTTCGGTGTGACCGTGCGCAGTATCAATCACCAGCGCATCAACGCGCGCACGAACCAGTTCGTCGGCCCGTTCCAGGAAATCGCCAGTCGGTCCGATCGCCGCGGCGACTCGCAAGCGGCCCAAGCCGTCCTTGGCGGCAAGCGGATACTTGATCGCCTTCTGAATATCCTTGACTGTGATCAAGCCCTTCAGCCGGTAGTTGTCATCGACAACCAGAAGCTTCTCGACCCGATGCCGCTGCAGGATTGCCTTCGCTTCGTTGAGCGTGGTGCCGACGGGAACGGTGATCAGATTCTCTTTGGTCATCACCTCGCTGATCGGAAGATCCAGGCGCAGTTCGAATCGAAGGTCGCGATTCGTGAGGATGCCCACGAGATGACCGTTCTCTTCTACGATCGGAACTCCGGATATGCGATACCGCTCCATGACTTCGACCGCGTCTGAGAGCGGATGATCGGGCGTCATCGTCACCGGGTCCACGATCATGCCCGACTCGCTGCGTTTGACCTTATCGACTTCGTCGCGCTGGTTGTCGATTGAAAGGTTCTTGTGGACCACGCCGATGCCGCCCTGCTGAGCGATGGCGATCGCGAGGTGCGATTCGGTTACTGTATCCATCGCCGCGGAGGTGATAGGGATGTTCAATGGGATGTTGCGTGAAAAGCGAGTGGTTGTGTCGGCTTCGGTCGGCAGGACGCCGCTTCGAGCCGGAACCAGGGAAACATCGTCAAAAGTGAGAGCCTCGGGGATTTCACCAGCCAGCATGTTTGCTACCTCATTATGCGGTTGAGTGAGTTCGCGCAACGCAGAGTTCATGTTCCATGATGCACGAGCGATGCTGGCCAACTACCAGCTTCCGAGGCTATCAAAGCGACTACCCGATTGCAAGTTTAGCCGCTTGATCTCGCGATCAAACGGTATTCATCAACGTATTTTTGCGATGACCCGCTGAAGTACTGAGGCGCAGAACGTTTCGCATCACGAGCAAACTGCGCCGATTCGGCTTCAAATCTCAAGAAGGCTCGGCTTTGCCGCGCTGTGACCGCTGTGTAAGTTGCTCTTGCATTGAAAGTAAAGTAAGGCATAAAATGCGCGGGGCCCAAAGATTACCGGCGCGAGGTGCTGCTCAAGTACCTCTCTTTCGTTTTGATAAAGCCTTGAACTGAGTAAGCAGATTGCGGCGGTTCTCGCGTTAGTCCTTGCGGGCCCGCTCAGTATGATCCTTCACAGTTCACAAGGACGAAAGCGCCAATTGATTTCTCAAAGACTCGTGTGGGGAGCATCCGACAGCAGCACAGCCGGATGCGTTGTACTGAAGATGTACCGTAACCTGGACAAGGGACAGCGCGCCAAGGCTCGAATAAACGGCCGCGTCCTCACATTCGGCCCAGAATTCTTATCAAAAGGAGACCAACATGGAGCGCATAGTTCTTAGGCATCTAAGTGGCTCGAAGGCCAATCAGGTCGAGGAGTTTCCGCTGTCGCATTTCAGAGAACTCACAATCGGACGCGACCCGTCGGCGACTGTGAAGTATGATCCGGATCGCGATGACCTGGTCGGCCGCCAACACGCAAAGGTCGTACGCGATCAGTCGAACCCTAATGACTTCCTGATCTCAGATCTCGGCAGCCGAAACGGAACCTTTGTCAACAAGCAGAGAATCGTCGGCACTGCCAAGATCGTCCCCGGTGACGTCGTTCAGTTTGGCGCGGGCGGTCCGGAATTCCAGTTCGACCTCGAGCCTCGCCCGGCCAGCACTATGCGTCCGACGCGAATCGGCGGTGACACCAGTGCGCCGACCTTCACACCCGGTGGAATGCCCCCGACGCGCGTTGGCGGTTCGGCTACGGCGCCGATGGGAGCTCCAATGTCAGCCGGGGCCGCGATGAGTGTGCCTCCGCCGACTGCCGCCGCGGGAGGGCAAGTTGGACGCGCAACTGTCGAGCGCATGATCACCCAGACGAAACACGAATCGCATCGAAACATGATCATCGGCGGCGGCGCAATGTTTGTGGTCATCGCGGCGGTCGCCGCGTTTCTGATCCTGCGTCCTCAACCGAAGCCCGATGGACCGGTTCTGCCACCCGATAAGAATCCGGGAATGATGACCCCCGCGGAAATCGCTACTGCGGCCACCAACTCGACCGTGTACATCGAGTTTGCGTGGAAGCTTATTAATCTGACGACCGGCGAGCAGGCTTATCACTATTACATGGCGAATCGTAATCAAGAGGGTGAGCCGCTGGTGCAGGGCGGCCCCGGAGCGCTGGCCTGCTATGTTGTCGTTCAGGGCAAGAGTGGTCAGAGAATCGAACCGGCGCTCGACTTCGACAGCAAACAGGGAGTCCCGATCGGAGGCGGCGGAACCGGCAGTGGATTCGTCGTTACAAGCGACGGTTTCATCCTGACGAATCGTCACGTCGGCGCGAGCTGGAGAACCAGCTATCACTTCCCGCAGGGCGCTGAACGAGGCATCCTCGTAGCCCAATTGTCGAATGGCCGTTACGCTCCGGTGCCCGGCCAGGATGGACGGCTTCAAATCGTAGAAGCGCCGGCCGATTGGGTCCCCGGAGAAACACTGCAGGCCGGAATGTGGCGAAACGCACAAATCGCGGTCGAGGGCAGAAACGATCTGCTCAACGTGACGTTCGCGAAAAACGAACTTCGCTTCCCCGCTCATCTGGTGCGAACCTCGGACCGTCACGATGTGGCGATGGTCAAGATCGACGTACCCGAATCGCTGACCAAGTGCGAATTCAACGACAACTACGACACGATCAAGCCCGGCGACCCTGCGATCGTGCTTGGCTATCCCGGGGTTTCGCCGCCGCAGTTCGGAGTCGTCTTCTCACAAGATCGATTCAATCAATCCTATACGCTGAGAACTATTCCGAACCCGACCGTCAGCGTCGGCAACATTGGATCGATCCACCGCGGCCAGATGAAACCCACTGATCCGGTGGTCAGCTCCTTCGGCGATTACTACCAGTTGACCATCAACTCGACCGGCGGCGGAAACAGCGGCGGCCCGGTGTTTGACGATCACGGTAAGGTCACCGGGATTTTCACCGCCGGCAAGTGGGAACCGGGGGCCGCGGTTTCGTTCGCGGTGCCGATTCGTTATGGCAAGGAACTGATGGGCATCAACCCCGTCACTAACTAAGACTGCTCCTCTGGAGCGATGGAGAATGCGGAGTGCGGGATGTATCGCACTCCGCATTTGAAGCATGGTTGTAAGAGCTGGGCTGCTTAATTCATACGTGGGTGACTTTCGGCTGGTCGACTTTCTCGGCGCCGGCGGAATGGGTGAGGTGTATCGCGCTGTGAACACTCGCACGGGCCTGGTCGCCGCCGTGAAGGTCCTTACCGAAGCGACTGACGCAGGGTTGATCGAACGCTTCTCCAACGAGGCGCGCATCCAGGCCAGCATTCAACATCCGAACATCGCTCGGTTTTATGAGTTCCACCAGCTAAATTCACAACCATGCATCGTCATGGAGTACATTCACGGACAGACCCTGGCCGAGCGCATCAAAGCCCTTGGCCGGCTGCCGATGGCCGAGACCGTCTACATCTTTCAATGCGCGGTTGAAGCTGTCGCTCACATTCACAAGCTCGGGATCGTTCACCGTGACATAAAATCCAACAACCTGAAGCTAGGTCCCACAGGCGAAGTAAAGCTACTCGACTTCGGGATCGCAAAGTCTGAATCGACGTCAAAGATGACCCGCACCGGCGGCGTCGTCGGCACGCTTCAGTATCTGTCTCCCGAGCAACTAAAGGGCGGGCTGGCGGATGCAAGATCGGATTTGTGGGCGCTCGGGATAATGCTATACGAGATGGTGACTGGGCACGTGCCGTTCGAAGCCGATACGATCGGGGGTCTCTACGAAAAGATAATGAAAGGCGCCCACACTCCGGCCTGCGCGTTGAACCCAATGGTTCCTCGCGAGATCGAATCGATCGTGGCGCGCTGCTTGAAAAAGAAACCCGGTGACCGATACCAATCCGCCCGAGACTTGCTTCAAGACATCAACCGGCTTCGAGCGACTGCCGCTTCGCCGCAATCCGTTGTCGCGCAACCTGGAGGTGACTTGGTTGCTCTGGCAAAACGGTTCTGGCCGTTGCTTGCGGGTGTGGCGGCCTTCGCCGTTGCGGCTTTTGTGCTTCTAGTCTATCTCGTATTCTCAGGGCCCACGCCCGTGGTTCCAACGCCAAAACCGCCCACGATCCCGGCAACTGTCAAAGCCTCGGACGGCGCCGCGAAAACGCTGGAGGTGCAACTGACCGAAGGCACCGCCGAGGTTTGGCGAGATGGAGTGATGATCGGCACTGCTTCGGCCAGTGTCCCGCTTCGATTTCCCGCCAGGGTTGGCGAGAAGGTTTCGTTGTTGCTAAAACAGGAAGGCTATGAAGACATGGCGGCGGCACGTTTCACTGTAGAGCCTTACTGGTCCGATGTGAGAATCGTCGGTACGTTTGCGATGAAGAGGAAAAAGTGAAGAACTGGAATTCAACTCGGAAGAGAGCAATCATACATGTTTAGTTTCTGGAACAGACGCAGTGCGAAAGCGAGCCACGCATCCCCACGGAAAACCGCCGGAGATGCGTCTGAGAAGACGACCGGCGAGATGGCGGCGCCGAGGGATTTCAATTGCGAGATCGAGGCTTGCCTCTTGACGGATGTCGGGTGCGTTCGCGAGGTGAACGAAGATTCGAGCAGGTATGTCCGGCCCGCAGATACTGAGTCCCTTCAAAGCAAAGGAACGCTGATGCTGGTGTGCGACGGGATGGGCGGGCACTCGGCAGGCGAAGTCGCAAGCCGCATGGCAGTTGACGTCATCAGCCGTATCTACTACGAAGAAGCGGACGGCGCTCATCCCGCTCTCGCGAACGCTTTTCAGGAGGCGAATCGCGAAATCTACGAGGCGTCGCAAAAGGATCAGAACCTCCAGGGCATGGGAACGACCGGCACAGCGCTGGTCCTGAGAAACGGCCACGCGTTTGCGGCTCACGTGGGCGACAGCCGAATATACCTTATTCGCGACGAGCAGATTTATGCGATGACCCAGGATCATTCCGAAGTGATGGAAATGGTTCGCCGCGGATTGTTGAGCCTCGAAGAAGCGCGCCATCATCCGGATAAGAACGTCATCCTGCGCGCGCTCGGGAGTCATCCGAAGGTCGAAGTCTCGACGTGGGACGCGCCGTTCCCGCTTCGCGAAAAGGATTTGTTTCTTCTTTGCTCTGACGGACTATACGATCTTGTAGAGGATGAGGAGATCCGCAGACTCGCATTGGCCGATGCGCCGCAGCCGGCCTGTCAAAATCTTATTTCGCTCGCAAAAGAGCGCGGCGGACACGATAATATCACCGTCGCAATCGTCAAAGTCGGAGCCGCTTCCGAAAACGGCGGCAAACCGGTGCCAATGACCCGTGAGATGGAGGCCGCAATATGATTGGCAATGTGGTCGGCAGTTACAAAGTCACGGACAAGATCGGCGAAGGCGGGATGGGCGCGGTCTTTCGCGGCATCGACATAATGCTCGAGCGCGAAGTCGCGATCAAAATGCTTCGCCCGGAACTCGCGAGCCAGCCAAATATCGTCGAACGATTTCGCTCAGAGGCTATTACGCTCGCGAAACTGAATCATCCAAACATCGCCACGCTGTACAGCTTTGTGCGCCATGGCGATGACTTTTTCATGGTGATGGAATTTGTTCGCGGCGATACGCTCGATGCGGTGATCAACAAGTCGGGCGCGATGCGTTGCGATCACGCGATTCGCTTGCTGAGCCAGGCGCTGGAAGGCATCGAGCACGCCCACAGGATGGGAATCATCCACCGCGACATCAAGCCCGCAAACATGATGCTGACCGAAACCGGCACGCTGAAGGTCATGGACTTTGGCATCGCGCGCGTGCTGGGTACCGCGCGCATGACCAAGCAAGGCAACATCGTCGGTACCATTGAATACATGTCACCGGAGCAAGTGCGCGGACTCGAGACCGACGCGCGCTCGGACATCTACTCTTTGGGAATCCTGCTCTACGAAATGCTGACGGGCCGCGTGCCGTTCAAGTCGGACAGCGAATACGATTTGATGAAGATGCAAATCGAAGACGCTCCCGCGCCGCCTCGTGTGTTTGCGGCAGGCATTCCTCCGGCGGTCGAGCAGGCGATCATGCGATCGCTTGCAAAGCGACAGGAGGCTCGATTTCAAACTGCCGGCGAGTTTCGCGATGTGCTTCTCGCGGCGATCGGTGGGACGGCGCCCTCCCTTACCGCGCCGGTTATCTCAACGCCCACGCTCGCTGCCGGTTCGTCGTTTGCCGCTCCGCAAGCAACCGCGTCCACGCCAAAGGAAACTCGAATGGCCGCCGGCGCAGCCGGTCAATTCACTCCGGCAGCAGGTATGCCGTACCAGGCAAACGTTCCCGTTGACTATTCGGCATACCAACAGCCGGCGCCGCTTGCACAACCAGCCAAATCAAACGCAAAGATATTCATCGCGCTTGCGGCGTTTGTTGTAATCGGGATTATCGGAGTGGCGGTGGCATTGCTAATCACAATGAAGAGTCAAAGCGCTTCGCCGGCGGCGCCACCGGCCAAGCCCACGCAGAGCACCACGCCTTCGCCCGTGCCTTCATCGAGTCAGCCATCGATGCCCGCGCAGCCTCCGCCTCAATCCATCCCGCAGCCTGAAGTCGCAAGGCCCGTTGAAAGGCTTCCCGCTAGCGCGCCACCGGTTGCAGAAGGCTCAAACAATACGAAGGCCACGAAGTCTGCTCGCAAAGAAAATGACTCCGACGCCGAAGCCCGAAAGGAGAAAGCGCGCAAAGCGGCCGAGGCTAGAAAGCTGCTCAGCCAATAACGGCTGCCGGGGACAACGCTATGAAGACACGAATGAGTAGGCAGACTCTGTCAACAGCGCGGCGGGCCGTCTTTCTGTTTTCAGTGTCCGCCCTGTCCGTAATGATGACCGCCAGCGTCGCTCAGCTTCAGACAAAGAATCCGTATGAGATGGAAAAGCTCTTGCGAGTAGTTCAACTGAACGCTCTGCCAACGACAGAGGTCGTCCAGGCCATTCAACAACGGGGCGTTGATTTCCAGGTAACGTCGGACGTCGAATCGCAATTTCGCGCGGCGGGCGCGCGACCCGAAGTGATCGGCGCGATGCGGGAGAACTACCGTGCACCGTCCAGAGCCCCAGTAGTGAGGAACCCGACCACGACGACTTCGACTTCGAGGCCGCCCTCGGGTGTCCCCGCCGGCGCTCCGCTCTCGAAAGCCGAGATCATTACGCTGCTCCAAAGCGGCGCGCCCTCGACTCGCGTTGAGCAGTTTGTCGAAGCGCGCGGGGTGAGCTTTAGCATCACGCCTCAAATCGCACGTGAGATCAAAGACGCGGGCGGAAACAATTCGTTGATTGGCGCGATCACCGCAAAGGCAAGCGAAGCGCCGGCCCCAACACACTCGCGTCAACCGGCTCCGGTTGTTCCGGCCGGACCCGACTACGACGACCTGACGGATCGCGCAGTCGCCGCGATGCAGGCGAACAACAGCCGCGGCGCGATCGGCTTTTTGCAGCAGGCTGTGAATATCGATCCCGCAAAGCCGCAGGCATACGGACTACTCGGGTTCGCCCAGCTCTACGGAACCAGCGACATTCTGGCGGCCGAACGATCGATGCGCGCGGCTATCGAGCGAGGCGGGGGAGCGCCGTTTCGCGTCTATCACGATCACGATGGATTTTTTAACACGTTTTGTCAGGGCTCACTGTTCGTATCCAAAGCCACAGTCACGTTCAAAGGCGATGACGGCAAGCATACCTTCGGGGCCAACCGAACCGACATCAAGGAAACCAAGATCAACGGGTTCGTGGGCGCTCAGTTTGGCGCGTTTCATTTGAAGGTGGCTATCGGCGCGGGCAAGCCCGAAACTTTCAACTTCGCTCCGGCCACTAGACAAAAGGCCGAGTCAAACCTGATCATTAACCTGATCAATAGCTATCGATAGCAAACGGTACCGGTCCCAGGGGATTTCAACTTTACGAGGTGTAAAAATGGTAGGCAGCGTAGTAGGCAATTATAAGATCATCGACAAAATCGGCGAAGGCGGTATGGGCGCTGTGTTCAAGGGCGTCGACCTGATGCTCGAACGCGAAGTCGCCATCAAAATGCTTCGCCCGGAACTCGCGCGCCAACCAAATGTCGTCGAGCGCTTCCGCACGGAAGCCGTCACGCTTGCGAAACTCAATCACCCGAACGTTGCCACCTTGCACAGTTTCTTTCGCCAGGGCGATGACTTTTTCATGGTAATGGAATACGTGCGCGGCGAAACCCTCGAAGACGTGATTCGCAAGAACGGCGCGATGCCCTGCGATCAGGCCGTCGAAATGTTTTGCATGGCGCTCGAAGGGATCGACCACGCTCACAAGATGGGCATCGTCCACCGCGACATCAAGCCTGCCAACATGATGCTCACTGAGACTGGCACGATCAAAGTTATGGACTTCGGAATCGCGCGAGTGCTCGGCACCGATCGCCTCACCAAAGCCGGTCACTTGATCGGCACCGTCGAATACATGTCACCCGAGCAAGTGCGCGGCGAAGAAACCGACGCACGCTCCGATATCTATTCGCTTGGCATGCTGCTCTACGAAATGCTCACCGGCCGCGTGCCTTTCAACAGCACAAGCGAATACGAGTTGATGCGCTGCCAGATCGAAGACGCGCCCGCGCCTCCGCGAACGATCGCGCCTCACATCCCGCTTCCTGTCGAACAGGCGATCATGCGTTCGCTGGCAAAGAAACGCGACGCGCGATATCAGAGCGCGAGCGAGTTTCGCAAAATGTTAATGCAGCGAAACACCGGCGCGATAACCACGCCGCTTGAAGCTCCGCGGCCAGCAACCGGCGGATACGCCGCGCCCGCGACACAAGCGGGCGCATCCAGAACTAATCCGTCAGGTGAAACGGTGAAAGCGACGCGGCTCGCCGGCGATCAAAATTACGCCGCCTCGGCCGGTGACATGAAGGAGACACGGCTTGGCCAGCCCGGTGCTGCAATGGCCTTCCAACAAAGCCAACAGGCTTCGTATGTCCAGCCCCAGGGCGCTCGTTCGAGCGCTCCCGCGCAAGCCTCATTCTTGAGCGGGCTCAACTGGAAACACTTTGCCGCTGCCGGCACTGCGCTGGTTGCGGTTGTCGCGGTTGCTGTCGCGCTTGTAGCGGGAGGCGGTACAAAGCCCACGGCGCCCGAAGCTCCACCGGCCATTTCGCAGCCTTCAGCGACCGCTCCCCCGAGTGAGCCTGTCGCCGCACCGCCGCAAAACACGCAGCCAACACAGGCGCAGCCTGTGACTGCGCCGCCGCCGGTCGCGCCCGCGGGATTCGATCCTCAACCAGCGCCGTCTAGTCCTAATCCTTCGCGATCTCGCGACGCTCGAGCACCGAAATCGAGTGATGGTCCGCCCGCCGTGGTGGCCCAGCCCGCGCCGCCTCAAATTACTCAACCCGCGCCAGCTCCCAAACCCGACAAGGTTGCCGTAACAAAACCTGAAACGAAGGAACCGCCCAAGACTGAAGAAAAGAAAGAAGAGAAAAAGAAGGGCGGATTTGGCGGGTTCATCAAGAAGGTCTTCGGCGGCGATAAGAAGAAGGACGAGAAGAAGCCTTAGCTAGACGCGCCCCAGCCGAGGACTAACTCGAGCAAGTGTCACCCGAGTCTTGTAGGTGTCCACTTTGACTTCTGTCATCGAATCTACGGCCGGTTTGTTAGTATCCGCATTTTTTGCGCAACGCCCCCCGGCAACTTGCATCACGAAGGATTTGAGCGTAAAGGCCAGTGGAATGTCAACGAACTGAAGCCCGACCCCTCCTGCTTCGTTCCATTCCCACAAGGTGGCTGAAGAAGAAGATTGCTGAGCCGCCGCACGCCACTTCAGCCCGCCTATTATAAGGGCTGCTTAAAAGCCTCTTGCAGCAGCCAATTCAAAATGGGGTGTTCGACTTCGTGCAGATGATTCAATGAGAACACGTGATCGACGTGTCCATACTCCTCTTTGAAGTTAAGGGTTACCTGCGCTGATGTCATTAAGTTAGCAGTATCAACCATCCCGGTCCCGAAGCCATGCCCTCCGGCGAACACAATCACAGGCTGATTGAAGCTCTGCAGATTACCGGTGAACGTTTGATCGCCGGCCAACCCACAACTTACATCTCTAATAGTCCGGATTGCGGAGTAGTCCACAAACTGGGCTATGTTGGAGTGTATGAGCGGTTCGTTAACGAAAAAGAAGCGATCATCCGCCACACTTCCGGCCAGAAAAAAGTAGCCTGGACGAGGCGTAGTCGGGGATAGCGGGGGCGCGCTCATGGTGGCAACAAAAGCTCGGTGATTCGTGAACCCCGGCGGGAAGATCGGCAGCGGAGAGAGCCCTTCCGGGTCGACGCTTGCCAGATGACTGATAAGCTTAAAGCCGGGCAAACCCTGCCCATCATAGAACACGCCATTGGCGAGAAGAACATCGAAGGCGGCGCAGAAGTTCGCGTTTATTGCACGAACTGTGAGGTCCTCATCGTACATCGTGCCCTCGATCAGAATTGCGCCAGCGTAATCACCCGGATGCGCGTTTATCGTCGCAATTGAAGCTATGCTCCCCAGTGACAGTCCTCCCACGACCGGCCGTTGCCCGGGGTGAACGAGTTCCATCTGCTGGCGTACGAAGGCCACGTCATCGACGATGCTCTGCAGTCCCCAGTCAGCCATAGCCGAGCAATCAATCGCGCCACTCTCGCACGTGCCCGCAACGAGCCCTTGCACTCGCTGCGAGTAACCCCAGACATCAAAATTTCGCCGCGCAAAAAAAGCGACAAACGAATTGTTATAGTCGTCGTTTTCTCCGACTTCGTAATTCTGGAAACCGCTGCCAAGCGGAGGCAACAACAAGATCGCTCCTCTGAGCGCCTGGTTCGGCACGCCTTTAACGACTCGCGAAATAAGGAAGCGATTGAGCGTGTTGCTGCCGACCTGAACCGTAGTAACCGTCTTATTCAAATCGCCCGCTACGATCGACGTCTCGGTACTGACGATCTGATAAGTTTGCGCGTGGCCGGCGCCGGCCAGTAGCAGCAACAAACAAAAAGCGAATAGTGAATGGAATACTCGTTTCATCATTCGTCCTCCTTTTTGTAAGTAATATTGGTCGCCGCTATTATACCTCAATGTAACTAACACCCTACAAGCAAATTCGATAATCCGCGCCGATTTGCCGGCGGTCTCGGCATGCGGCGTTGGACTCATGCTCCAAAAGCATCGAGAGTCGAAAGGGTCTGGCTGACTTCGTTGACATTCGAGTTCACGGATGGGCTATGAACCCTGGACCGATTGCTTGACACCTCTGACGCCGCTCCCTACGCTCTGACCTGATATGCAGGACATAACATCGATTGAGAAAGTGAACCTTGCTCGGAAGCTTGCACTCTTTGACGATCGCTGGAATCCCAAAATCGCCGGGGAACTAAACGACTCCTACGTGAAGCTTGTGAAGCTGAAAGGCGAATTCGTCTGGCACCATCACGAAGCCGAGGATGAATTGTTTCTCGTGATCAAGGGAAGCCTGCTGATGAGATTCAGGGACAAGGACGTTCGGGTCGAAGAGGGGGAGTTCATCATAGTGCCTCGCGGCATCGAGCATCTGCCAATCGCCGATGAGGAAGTTCACATAATGCTGATCGAGCCGAAATCAACCTTGAACACTGGCAACGTTGCGAATGAACGAACGCACGGCGAGCTTGAGCGAATCTGAGCGCAATCTTGCAGCGGTTGTTGCTCGCAACCACGAACAGCGCGATCTCACAACGCCAATGAACGCCGGCCCACTTTACGTCGAACAAACTGAGCCCGACACGCGCACGAGTTCTTCTCCGTTCGGTTATCAACCGCGCCGCGGGCTCAGCATTCCTGCCATCACCGTACTCGACGGTCAAGGCCGCGTTGTCGAAGACGAGCAGCGAAATCTATTTCGCTTTCTTGCCCAGCGAGGCCGAGGCGCCGACATCCTCTTCGGCGTGGGCACAACCGGAGAATGGAATCGCATCGACAACAGCGAACGCCAACGGTTGATCCGGATCGAAACGGATGAAGCCGCGCGCATCAACAGTGATGCTTCGACGCGGGAGCTGCAACCCGTCGAGGCGTGGGTCGGAGTCACCGCGCCAACCGCGAAAGAAACTCTATCTAATTTGGAATGCGCGCTCGAAGCCCGCGCCGACGCCGCGGTCATCGCTCCGCTATCGATCGCCAGTCTCGGCGACATCGTCTCTTTCTTTCAACGGGATGTAAGCGATCTGTTCGATCATCGAGACCGATGGCTGCCGATCTTTTTATACGACAACGCGGACATCGCCGCCGATCCGCGAATCCCGCACATGCGAACTCGCGATGTGAAACGGCTCAGCCGGCTGCCATTTATCTTCGGGGTAAAAGTATCGGCGCCGCGCCGAGTGCTGGGCAACTACACCAAGGGCGCGGCCCACTTCAAAGATAAGGGCGAGTTTGGAATCTACATCGGCAACGCTATGCTGATGTTTCAACTTTTCAGGCAAGAAGATGGTCTGCCTGGCCGAATCCGCGAATACTGGAATCGGTACCTGCTGCACAATGAGCTGCCGATCGGCGTCGTGCCGGGTCCGGCGAATGTGCTGCCGCGTGAGTGGCAACGCGCGTGGCGAGCTTGCTATGCGGGCGACGAAAGACTGATGTCCGTTTACAAATCCGCATTCGAGCAGTTCAGCGCGGCTTGTCGTTTTTCAAGTGGCGGCAAGGAAATCAAGAAGAGCATCGCTTGCTTGAAGCACGCGTTGAAGCTCGACGGTGTGATCGGCTCGGATCTGGTCGCGAAAGGAACTCGCAGTCTCGACGAGCACGAATGTCGGGAATTTGCATCACGCTACCGCGCGATCAGAGAGCAGCTCGCTGGCGAAACTGATCCGGTTTGGATTTCCCAGCGTGATTGACTCTAACTCTGGCTCAGAATTGTTTCTCCTCAGCGCCCTCAGCGTCCTCCGCGGTTGAATCCGGATCTTAACCGCAGAGGGCGCCGAGGAACGCAGAGAACCGCTCTGTCGGCGGCACATTGATGGAGGGAGGGCGCGATGAGCGATGAGTTCCTGAAGGCAGTTACTCAAGGCGAAGTCGAAAAAGTAAAAGAAATGCTCAAGATTGATCCGCCGCTGGCGCGAGCGAGAGACTCACGAGGAGTCTCGGCAATCTTGAAAGCGGCATACTTCGGGCAAAAAGGAATCGTTGACGTGTTGCTCGCCGCGGGCCTGGAGTTGAGCATCTTCGAAGCCGCCGCGACGGGACAAATCGAACGCGTGCGCGCGTTGATCAAGAAAGACGCGTCGCTTGCGAATGCGTTTTCACCTGATGGATTCATGCCGCTCGGATTGGCCGTCTTCTTTGGGCATCGCGAAACCGTTGAAACGCTGTTGGCGGCCGGCGCGGAAGTGAATACCGCGTCGAGAGAATCGATGAAGGTCACTCCATTGCATTCAGCGGCTGCGGCCCGCCAGGTTGAGATCGCCCGCGTATTGATCGCTCACGGTGCAAACGTCAATGCGATGCAGGCTGACAGTGGATTCACACCGTTGCACGAAGCGGCGCTCAACGGCGATCTCGAATTCGCCCGCTTGCTGCTCGAACACGGAGCGGACGTTAACGCGAAGATGAAAGACGGCAAGACTCCTCTCGGCTTTGCGCTCGAGCAGAACAAGAGTGAGATGGCGGCATTTCTTCGAGAGCGGGGCGCGGTGAAGTGATAAATGCGCGTCGTGTTGGATGTGCTCAGGCGAACCGGCGGTTCTACTTTGATTCCCGATCGCAGACGATGACTTGCTAGAACTCCGTTCGCCGGCATCAAGCAGTGCTGTAGTAAGAGATGAAGTGACTTTGCGAATCCACTGTCGCTTCGCCTTCCCGAGCACGGACCCGTTCATAGCTCCCGTCGGGCCCCAAGCGGCGGGCCTTCACGTTGTCCCTCAAGCACACATCCAGCACTTCTTCCTTCAGATGCTTCTTGATTCTTGGATCCTCGATGGGCGCGACCAGCTCGACGCGCCGGTCGAGGTTGCGCTGCATCCAATCCGCGCTCCCGATGTAGATGTCTTCTTCGCCGCCGTTCAGGAAATAAAAGATCCGGCTGTGCTCCAGAAATCGTCCGACGATACTGGTCACGGTGATTGTGTCCGACAATCCCGGCACACCTGGGCGCAACGTGCACACACCGCGCACCAACAGATCGATCGGAACGCCTTCCTGAGAAGCCTCATAAAGTTTGCGAATGATCTTCGTGTCCGTGAGGCTGTTGATCTTGGCGATGATTCGCGCCGGTTGTTTATTCTTTTGATGCTCGATCTCACGTTCAATCATCGCGGTCATTCTGTCGCGTAAGCTCACCGGCGCAACCAGCAAACGGCGATATTCAGTTTGTTTAGAGAATCCGGTGAGGTAGTTGAACAACTCCGTTGCGTCGGCGCCGAAGTGTTCGTCTGCCGAGAACAACCCCAGGTCGGTGTATACTCGCGCGGTACCCGGATTGTAGTTGCCGGTCCCGATGTGAACGTAACGCCTGAGCGAGTCGGCTTCTCGGCGAACAATCAGCGCGAGCTTGCAATGAGTTTTCAATCCAATCAGCCCATAGACAACGTGCACACCCGAGCGTTCGAGCCGCCGCGCCCATTCGATGTTGCTCTCCTCATCGAAGCGGGCCTTGAGCTCGACCAGAACCGCGACCTGCTTACCGCGTTCGCTTGCATCGATCAACGCCTGCACGACTGGCGATGCCGGCCCGGTGCGATACAGCGTCATCTTGATCGCCTGCACTGCCGGATCGCTGGCAGCCGTGCTTATGAAGTCAATCACCGAAGCGAACGAGTTGTAGGGATGATGAACGAGCACGTCTTGCTGGCGGATCACATCGAATATCGACTCTTCCGTCTTGAACTGAGCAGGTGTTGACGCAATCAGCGGCTTGTCTTTGAGCTGCGAGTTATCGAGCTTGTAAAGAGCCATCAAGTCCGGCACGTTCAGCGGCCCGTCGATCGTGTAAACATCATCGGCGGCCAGGCGCAACGAGCTCGCGAGGTAACGCACCATTTCGCCGGGCATCGACGCCGCGACTTCGAGCCGCACGGCGGTTCCGAACCGCCGCTTGCGGAGCTCGCGCTCGACGGCCTTCAACAAGTCGCCCGCCTCGTCCTCTCGTATCTCGATATCGGCATCGCGGGTGACCCTGAAAGGATGAAGCTCGGTCGCGCGCATACCGGGGAACAGCGCTTCGACGTTTGCGGCAATCAGTTCTTCAAGCAGGATGAACTCGGTGCTCTCGCCGCCGCCGACTGGAACGAGGCGCGGGACGAGCGGCGGAACCTTCACCCGCGCGAATCGCGGCGCCGATACGCCCGTCGCGTGCGCCACTTCACCGTCGGGTTCGATCATCACGCCGAGGTTAAGGCTGAGATTGGAGATGTACGGAAACGGATGACTTGGATCGACGGCTTGCGGTGTGAGCACGGGAAAAACATTTTCCATGAAATAAGTGCTCAGCATCCGGCGCTCACGATCCGACAACGCGCGGTATGGGCTTATGACGATGCCGTGGTTGCCCAGCTCGATCAGAATCTCTTCATTGAAGCAACGAACCTGCTCGGCGACCATCGGCCGCAGGAGTTCGTTGATCTGTTTGAGCTGGGCTGTCGGCGTGAGGCCGTCCAGCGACAACTCGGTTACGCCTTCGTCGATTTGTTCTTTCAACCCCGACACTCGAATCATGAAAAACTCGTCGAGGTTGGTCGAGAAGATCGAAAGGAACTTGACGCGTTCGAGCAGCGGCTGTGATGAATCGAGCGCCTCTTCGAGCACGCGTCGATTGAATTCGAGCCAGCTCGCTTCGCGATTGAACAAGAGCTTGCGTGAAAGAAACAATGTGGGCGGAAGCGTAACCGGATTCTGTTCGCTGCCATCGTTGCGGTGATTAATTATTGAGTTGGTCATCGGCGCTTGGGGTCCTATTCCGCGGCAGGCGACAGTATAGCAGCAGCAAAAGGCACCACGGAAGATGGGCCGCCCTTAGCCCTGCGATTCCGACAGCATCTCGATTAACTCACCTAAACGCGCGGAGACCTGGCCGCGGCTCGATGCCACTCAGCGTTTTCATACAAACAGGGAGTGTGTCGTATCGCGGTTCTGTCCGCCAAAGAAAACAGCTAGAATGTTGCGCGGGTGGCCACTCTTGCGGCTCAAGTAAACAACTCACGCCGTTGACCAACTGCGCGGCATGGTTACTGTTCGTCCGAGAGCATATCCACCAGACTCGAAAATAGTAAAACGCAACACCTCATAACGGAGACCTATGAAAATCGTGATGACCCTTCTTCTGTTGTTTGGTATCGCCGCCGGCTCGGCAGGCCTTGTCGCACAGGGTCCTGCTGATCGCCAACAATTCATTCGCGTCGAAGCTCCGGTGGTTGTCCTCACCCACCTGCGAATAATCGACGGCACCGGAGCCGCGCCGGTCGATGATCAGACGATCGTGATCGCGGACGGCAAGATCCAATCGATCGGAGCGGGTTCACCACCGGGTCTTCCTGCTAATGCCCAGACCGTTGATCTGCGAGGGTGCACGGTCCTCCCCGGGCTTGTGGGAATGCACGATCACATGTTTTTTCCGATGGGTGGATCTCCGCCGATGTACTCCAACATGGGCACAAGCTTCCCTCGTCTGTACCTGGCCCTCGGCGTCACTACGATTCGCACCACCGGAAGCGTGGCGCCCTTCACCGATCTTGAAATCAAGCGGCTGATTGATTCGGGAAAAATGATCGGGCCGAAGATGCATATCACCGCTCCATATCTCGAAGGCAGAGGCTCGTTCACGCCGGTGATGCACGAGCTGACTGGCGCCGACGATGCGCGAAGGATGGTCAACTTTTGGGCTGACGAAGGCGCTACTTCCTTCAAAGCTTATATGAACATCACTCGTGATGAACTCGGCGCGGCCGTCGAAGAAGCGCACAAGCGTGGACTGAAGGTAACCGGTCATCTTTGTTCGATAGGTTACCGCGAAGCCGCGGAGATCGGCATCGATAATCTCGAGCACGGGTTGATGGCGGATTCAGAGTTTGTGCCGAACAAGCAGCCGGATCAGTGCCCGGGCGCGGCGGTCGGCACCAGCCTCAGGCAACTGGATCTGAATAGTCCGGCGGCTCGCGAGACGATTAACACTCTTGTCGGGAAGCATGTCGCGATCACTTCGACGCTGCCGGTCTTCGAAGCCGGGAGCGCGCCGTTGACTCAAACCGGACTCGGCGCAGCATCGGCGTTACTCAATCCGCGCGTGCTCAATGTGATGTCCACCGATGCGCGAGTCCGTTATCTGACGGCGCGAGCCCGAGTCCCATCCGATCCCGCAAACGTTGCGCTCCTGCGCAAGGCGATGGATTTCGAGCGCGCATTCGTAAAGGCCGGCGGCTTGTTGATAGCGGGGCTGGACCCCACGGGCAACGGCGGCATCGTGGCGGGGTTTGGCGATTTGCGTGAAGTCGAGCTTCTGGTTGAAGCCGGTTTCACGCCTCTCGAAGCGATCAAGATAGCCAGCTTCAACGGTGCAAAGTTTCTTGGCGACGACTCGCGGATCGGCTCGATTGCGGTAGGCAAGCAAGCCGACTTGATGATAGTGAGAGGAAACCCGGCGATGAACATCAGCGAAATAGAAAAGGTCGAAATCGTCTTCAAGGATGGAATAGGCTACGACTCGGAGAAGCTGATCCAATCGGTGCAGGGACTGGTGGGAATCCGGTGAAGTGTCTGAGGAGTGCCAGGCAGGTCAATTCTCAACGTCCGGCCGCGACTTAGGGTTGGCTTGCCATTTGAAATTCGCTGCCAGCAATCCTCCATTCAGTTTTGTCTGCCGAGTACATGAGATCTCCGAAGCCGATCTGGTCGTTGATATCCTGGCGGTCCGCAAGCGATCTCCTTATGACTATCGCGACCTGGAAGCACTGCTGGAAGGCCTGGGCTAAGGCTCCAATCCGAGTCGTCTTCGATCAAGTCAAGGGTGCCCGTCAGGTTCAAGTCTTTCAAATTCCTGACGGTCGCTCAGGCTTCTTTACTCTCAGCCGCTTCCACCACGAAAGCGAATTCCATCGCTTGAGCGCTTCCTGATACTCGAGGTTGAGTTGCATTGCGCGATTTGGATTCGCCGCCGGATGCGCTTGCGGAACATCCACAACCGAGTGTGTGCCCGTTGAACGTTGTTCGGATTGTGATGGAAGTTCGACGGCGAATTCAGGCTTCGATGGCGTCTTAGGTGGCCGTTTGATGCGCGGTTGATATGCTTGAGCGTCGGAAGCAGTTTCGGCTTTCACCACTTTCGCGCGCGGAGTACGCGGCGCGCGCAACGCACCGGGTTCGCGCGGAGTACGCGGCTTTCGTGGCTTAGGAGGCGCTTTGACGAAGGACTCAGGCGTGGCGTGATTCTCGATTTTCAAAACATGGAGATCACCCGATAGCTCGCCGACTGCGAGGAGCGAGCCTTCCGGGTTCCACGCAATCGAATTCGCGCCCGTTGACACATAGCGCGCTATTTCGCTCCACGTCCTGACATCCCATAGTCTCAATGCCCTCCGCCCTGTGACCATCAAAGATCCGTCTGGAGAGAAACCGCGAACGGCATCCTTTCCCGCGATCCGCGCGAGCTCGGCGCGACTCTCAACATCCCAACCGAGAACTTCACCCGTTACATATGACGCGGACTCGGCGAAGAGGAGCTTGCTATCGGGTGAAAACGTGCACGCCTCGATCGTACGTTCGTCGATGTATTTTCTCGCGACGAAAGTGGCTAACTCCGCGCCAGTAGCTGCGTCCCACAATTTCACACACGGTTCGAGCCGTCCTCCTGAACCATAAGCTCGGCGATTGCCGGTTGCCAGAAACTTGCCGTCCGGCGAGAACGCGCATGCCGTGATCGAGCCTTCTTGTCCCATCAGATTTGCAACTAGCTTACCCGTTTTTCCGTCCCACAACCGCACCGAACCATCTTCCATACCCGCCGCAATACGGAGGCCATCGGGAGACAATGCCCGCGGAACAATGTGAGCCCGATCGTCGAGAAGTATGGCGATTTGCTTTCCGGTCCTGACTCTCCACAAGCGCATCGTTCCGTCGTTGGAAACCGAAAGGACTCGCTTGCTGTCGGCAGTGAACATACATTCATTGACCCAGCTCGTGTGTCCATCGAAACGACGGATGAACTCGCCGGTAGCGCCGTCCCGAAGCCACAGTTCACCGACACCTCCGACACCCGTGCCCGAAATTATCATCGACCCGTCCGGAGAGTACGAGCTGGAGAGCGGGTTATAACAGTGCGGATCAAGTCTCGCGATTTCTTCGCCTGTCTTCGCGTCCCACAGCATCAACAATCGTGAGTCCGACCTCGTCAGAAGCTTCGATCCGTCAGGTGAGAACCCCGCCCACTGAACTCGGAAGTTGTGATTGATCGCCGCAATCTCTTTTCCCTCAGCAGTCCAGATTTTCGCAAAGTTGTCCTCCGATGCCGTCGCAAGCAGCGAGCCGTCCGGCGAATACGCGCAGGTGTTCACCGCGTTCGTGTGCGGCGCGTCTTCGCTGCCTTCAGCCACTGTCGCGTCCCAGACCTTCACGTCACCCCAGGCTCCGGACACGATTCGATTGCCGTCTTCAGAGAACGCACAGCAGGTGACGTATTGACCGTGTTCACCAAGCGTGACCGGTTTCGCATTCGGGACGAGGTCACAGACTTTCACGGTGTTTCCGTTCGTCAAGACAATTCGCTTCGCATCGGGTGAGAGTGCGTCGACTGCGGCCTTGCCGACGTAAAGTCTCAGCGTCTGAAGTTCACTCCAGTTGTTCGTATCCCAGGACCTTACGGTGACAACGAACGGTTCCGATCGAGAATCGAAAGTTCGATTGTCCCCGCGAGCGACTAAGAGCCGTCCATCTGAAGTAAACCTTACCCCGCCAGATGTAGGGAGCGTGGTTACTTCAGTGCCGTCGGCAGCACGAAGGATTCTAATCGAACGGATCGAGCCCAAGACGAGGAGCGAAGCGTCGGGTGAGAAGACTACTCGATTGGTGTCGTAGGGAATCTCGACTTTTGGTCCCTCGAACGTCGCGGTCTCGTTCCAGGTTGTTGTGTCGAAGATTCGAACGTACTCGACCCACTTCCCGTACCAGTAGCCGACGACCGCCATCAACGTCCCATCAGCAGAGAACGCTGTTGCGGATGTGTCCCAGTAGCTTTCGCCTTCGCGCGGCCCGCTGGCCAGACTGATGTTTGGAGGCCAGCGAAGACTGATCGGCTCGGCCGGAGGTTCCTCTTGTGCATAGACTGAAAAGAGCTCGCGACCATCCGTAAGATCAAACACCTTTGTGTCTTTCCACCACCGGTGCCGATACGACACAATAACGCGAAGCCCGCCCGGCGCGATTGCGCACGGAGCCGGGTCGGGACCCAACACGAGGCTGCTTAATTCTCTTCCCGACGCCGCATCCCAGAGCTTGAGTCTGTTGTCGCTCGATGTCGTGACGATAGCCGCACCGTCTGACGAAAACGAACAAAAGTTTATTCGTTCCTCATGCCCGGTGAGGGTCAGCAGGCAGGGCGATCGACCGCCGCGCTTGTTTACGCGCCGAAGCCAGGGACGCAACTCACCTCCATCTTCGAAGCGTTTTCGGGCGGCGCGAACCGGCGCACTGTCGCTCGAAAAGTTGAAGGCTTGTTGAAACAGGAGTTGAGGTGCTTGCGTAAGGACGTAACTCTGGGCGGTCGCGAAGTGAAGCCACTCGCGCAAGTCATCGCGTCGAGCGGCAATCTGAACAGATGTCATTTCCAGCACGAGCACGCCCCTCGCATCGAAAAGTGAATAAGCAACCGCACGGCGATAGGGTGAGACTTATCAGTTCAGTCGCGCCTGGCTCTGTCTTATGGACTTGATCTCGCCGCGCACGCTTTCGGCGCCGGGCGCATTGGGAGCGAGCGCGAGGTACCGTTCCAGTTCAGCTATCGCCCCGGTTCGATCGCCGACCCTGTTAAGCAGCAAGCCTCGATCTCTTATGTGAGGCGCTGAATCCGGATCGATGAGCAGGATTCGCTCGATCGCGGCCAGCGCTCGTGAGTGATCGCTCGCCGAATAAATGCCGAGAAGGTTCGATAGCATTCGCAGGAGTATTTGCTTCTTAGACACCGGCGCAAGATGTTCGGCACTCAACTCGAGTTTTCCTCCGCTGACACCTGCCACCAACTCAGAACACCCTGAAACGCCCAGCACTCTTCCTTCGTTGAAGGGATCGATAAAGACGTCGCCGCTCTCGGCTTCGTGCTTCGCAATGAAATGAAAAGGCAACCCCACGCCCTTGACCGGAAACCCGATGCGCCGGGCCACTTCGATGTATACAACCGTCATCGTGATCGGTATGCCCATTCGGCGGTCGATCACCTGGTTCAGAAAACTGTTTCGCGGATCGTAGTAATTCTCACGGTTGCCTCGGAATCCCAGCACGTCAAACATCACGTTGTTGAGCGCCGTAATCACATCGCCTGCATCGTGGGCGTCAACGGCGCGTTCCCGCGCGAGGTCAGCGAAGTGATCGAGCCGTTCGATGTATACGTCAGGATCGAGATGCGGATACTCTTCGGCTGCGATGAGCAGCGCCACATGCGCGAGATCCAGGTGCTCGTCGTCGCGAGAAATCATTTCGGCGAATTCCGCGCGTGAACCTTTTGGTGACTGGCGTGACACAGGCGATCCAAATGCGAAAGGGCTGACGGTTGAACCCATCAGCCCTGAGCTACGAAGTGAAGCTGATAAGCCTTTAATGACTCGCGCGCGAGTGGACCGCCGTGGTGGACTTGTTGTCGAGTTTGAAGCTCCGCCACAGGAACGCGTACGAGTGATCCGCAACGGAAATCATGTATTCCCAGCCGTGATTGCCGGGGAACAAATGAAACTCGTGCGCAAGTCCGAGCTTTGTGACCTTTTCATCGAAGACTTTATAGCTATCCCGAACTTAGCAGGGAGCCTCGGCAAACCTGAAGAATCGAGTCTTCGATATAGCCCGAATACTATCAAACTATCATCCATTGTTACTCCTGCTACTGGCATAAGCCAGCCGGGTTCTTGCCATCGCAACGTGCGTTACAGGCACAAAGGAACAGTTCGGTTAGGACGAAGCAATCAAACGGATCTCCCCCACCGGATATGCACCCCGCTTCGTAGATATCAGCAAAAGCGCTGCAGTTGTCGTAACAGATCGAATCCATAGTCCCTGCGTGGCGCACCCGAGGTCGCTGGCAGTGATCGGCACAGCTGGGATTCGCTCAAGTCGCTGCATGGTAAGCGCACTCGGAGTAGTTACAGTTTATGTGGCGGCGATGCCAGGCAAAGCGAAGAGCAGAGCAGCGGCTGCACAGAAACCAAAGCGTTGAAACCTTTTCATTTCTTTGTTCGACCTTTCTTGCTGGAATTCCCGCAAATGAGCCGCGCACAAAGCGATTACTTCACCGTAGAAGTGCGCATTATTACCAACTTCCAGGTGCGAGTCAATACTCAAGCTCGAACATTCAAGTGATGTGGACATATATCCCGCCGCGTGCAGCCATCGCCTTGCCGTGGTACGCCGCAATTTACTTCATTTTTGCTTCCCGAGGTGGGTATGGCAGCAATCTGGTTGGCTGTGTGGCGCAATCGGTCGCAGCAGGCTCCTCAGAGTTACGAAAGCAGGGAGTCCGATTGAAGTGATTTCTGTGACCTAATGGTCCAGACGGCTTGTCCGTACACTTAGGCTTACTTTACGCGTTGAAAGTTCTTCCATAGAAAGGGGTACGAGTGGTCAATAACCGAAATCATGTACTCCCATCCGTGGTTGCCGGGAAAGATGTGAAACTCGTGTGCAATACCAGCTTTCGTTAGCCGCTCATCCAGAGCCTTGTTGCCTTCTTGAAGACCATAAATCTCTTGATATCGGTCTTGATCGCCGACATCGACATAAATTTTCAGTGCGGACTTCTTGATCACTGCTGCTTGAGCTTCGACTACGTAGATCGGATTATTTGCCCGAAAGAAGTCCTCATCTGGCGGATCACCGAATATGCGCTTAATAAGAGCGCCCATAAACTGCGACCGCCGATCAGTGCCGTCTGCCTTAGGCAATTGAAGAACCACCGCTGCACTGTGAGTGCTCACTGACGAAAACATCTCGGGATGCTTGAATGCCAAAAGCATCGCTCCCCAACCGCCCATCGATATCCCCTGAATCGCTCGATCGGCAGCTTTATTCACGACGCGATAGGTCTTTTCGATATACGGAATCAAGTCCTTGATGATCGCATCTTCATACTGAGCTCCGTTCTTGGCGTTCAGATAAAAACTATTCTCACCCGCAGGCGCCACGATCAAGAAGTCGCCAATCTTGCCCTCATCACGCATCTTGCTGATAGCGGCGGCGACACCCCGGCGCTCGAACTCGCGTTCGTTGCCGAACATCCCGTGCAGAAAATAGAGCACGGGGTAACGCCGCTTCGCGCCGGCATCATAGGAGGGCGGAAACTGAACCGCGAACTTCAACTCTCTTCCGAGAGCCGACGACGAAAGCGAGCCATACTCGACGCGGCTTGTACCAGCCGTCTGCGCGGAGGCCGTCGATTGTTGCGGCGCAGTTGCTTGTCGCGGCATGAAATGCGCCGCTGCGTTCGCGGCCAGAGCGATGATCACGGACAATATTCCGACACCGATGTGCATTAGTATCTCCATTCTTAACCTCTAAAGCGCGGTCCGTCGCTTGGAAAATGGTTGATGTTCAGATTCGCCGCGGCGTTGTCGGTCAAATCGATGATGGCGGCGGCGTTGATGGCGGCGGCGATCGAAATCGTCTCGCTGATCTCCTCAGGAGTCGCGCCGGCCTCGAGCGCTTTCTTCAGATGACCATCGATGCAACCCTGACACTTGGCTACGAGCGACGCGGCGATGGAAATCAACTCCTGTGTCTTGGTATCGATGTGCTTCTTCTCCGAAAAATAAATCTCGCGATAAAACGCGCCGTAAATCTGGCGCATCTTCGGCTCCATCATCGAGTAAGACTGTGGCTTGCCCTCGCGCTTTTCTTGCGGATTGGAACTCGGGACCTCGGCTTCGGCAGCCGCGCTTCCATCGGCCTGTGGCGCCAATTTGCTATCCATACTTCTCTGTTCTCCTTAGCCTGATTTCATCGCGGGCCATCGAACCCGCTTTCCGCCTGGATGTCTTTTTGTTAGTACGCGCCAATCGCATCGAGAGTCTCAAAAACATTTGAAGTCAAATACTGGCGGGCGCACTGAACTCAGCATTTCTACCACATCGAAAGTGAGAGTTTCAACGCGGTCACTTCCGAAGCGAGGCCTCATTCAATGCCGCGGCCTCCGCAATCGCCGCCCGTGGATTCACCACGCCCCATCCCTGGCGATCGACGTCAACGTGCGCGAGTCTCATTCCCGACCTTATTAGAGCAAGCTTGACCTGGTGTGGCTTGAGCTGTGGGAACGCCTCCAGAATCTGGGCCGCGGCAGATGATACGATCGGCGCGGCGAAGCTTGTGCCATCGACATGCTTGTAATTCCCGCTGATCACGTTGTTGTCGCGAATCTTCATCCAGATGATGTTGTGAAGCAGATACGGCGCAAGCTCGATCGCGTGATCAAGATCTTCGTCGATGCCGGGATGACGAGCGATGATTTCCTTCAGCTCGGAGTCGGGTGCGCTCTCTAGTTCCGACAGCAACGCGGCCTGATCCGCCGTCGGAGTTCCGGGCAGAATCGGCGCGGCAATCCAGATGCCCGGCGCAATGAGTTCCGGTTTCTGGAGTCCATCGATTGTCGGCCCAAAGCTCGATCGATACATATCGTTGTCCGCGAAGTCGAGCGTGTTCTTATCGTCGAGTCCTCCGACCGTCAGGACCGAAGGCGCGGACGCCGGCGGCAACACCGGGTGATGCGACTGATTTCCGGCGTTGCCTGCCGCCGCGACAACCAGCAAGCCCGCGCGAGTTGCTTCCTCGGCCGCCTGTGACAAATCGTCGGTAAGATAGCTCGCTTCGTAATCGCCGCCCGCTGAGATGTTGATGATCCGGATGTTGAATTCCTTCCGGTGACGAATCGCCCAGCGAATCCCGCGAGCGATGTCCGCGTGACGAACGCGTGACGACATTCCCGCCTTTATCAAGACCACGTCCGCTTCGGAAGCGATCCCCCGATACAATCCTTCGGAGAGAAATCCGTTGCCGGTGGCCACGACCGAAGTCATCATTCCATGCCACGACGAAACCTGCGCCGTAGACAATTCGTTCGCTTTGGCTCGTTCGACCAGGTTGACGTACTTGAGGATTCGATTGCGCGGCTTGATCAGATCGGGATGAGCGTAAAAGCCCGAGTCCAGGAATGCGATGGTGACGCCGCGCCCTCGAAATTGCTCAGGCGCGTCGAGCCGCATCGGTGTCGGCAGCACTTTGAGTTTTTGTTCCGCGAACTGAGGAAAACTAGCGGAGAGCTCGTCGCGAAGCTTTGAGTAGCGCCCTATACAGTCGAAGCAAATCTGCTTTCCCGGCTCCCACCGGTGCATGTTGACCGCGAGCAACGGATGAAGCGACTCGTCGATCGCCTGGGAATCGGCGAGCATGCTCACGCCTACTTCGCGGCGGCAGACTGGACAGTAATCTGTTTGCGGGTCCATTCGATTTAATCAAGTCTCACAATAGTTTTTCTGATAGTGGTGGGGAATTTGATTGCACATTCTAACGGCGATGACGACTCACCGCAAACAGCGCAGCCGTTTTTGATCCACATCAACATTATCGGCGCCGAGTCCCTCGTGATAACATGAACCAGTCGATATGAACAACAAAGAGCTGGCTTTCCGCTACGACTTATTCATCACTCCGGACTGGCGCGATCGATTCGACACGCTTGTCAATGAAAACATCGAAGCAGCAGTCGAGGGGCGCATTCTCGACGTCAATTGCGGCACCGGCGGGCACGCGATCGAGCTTGCTGAAACTATGCGAGGCAAAGCCGAGGTCGTCGGGGTTGATCCCGACCCGGAACGAATCGCGCTTGCCCGCGCGAAGGCGCTGGTCAAAAAGAGCGACGTGACATTCGAGCAGGGCATTGCCTCGGATCTACGGTTTGAGAACCATGCTTTCAATATGGTTATCGGCGACGCCTCGATGTTGCGTCAGGATCAAATAGGTCCGGTGCTCGCTGAAATGGTGCGGGTCACCGAATCTGACGGCCGGGTACTGTTGAAGCTCACCACTCACGGGAGCTTCGATGAATTCTTCTCAATCTATTGGGAAGCTCTACACGAGGACGGCCTGGATGGAGAAGCCTGGGGTGCACTTGAAGAGCTGATAAACGAACGCAGAACGTACACTGACGCGGAGCAAATGGCCGAGAGACTGGGTCTCCGGGAAATTGAGAGTGTCACCAGCAAGGAGGACTTCAGCTTTGAGGAGGCTGAAACGTTTCTGGAGTCGCCCCTGATCAAAGACCATTTCCTGGCGCAATGGCTCGGCATTCTGCCTCTCGAAAAACAAGATGAGGTTCGGCGACATCTTGTTTCGATCATCGAACGTGAAAGGCACGATGGCCCTTTTGAGGTATCGATCAAGGCTACGCTTGTGATTGGAAGAAGGTGAGGATCAGCCAAAGAAAGGCAGTTTCCCGGATTTGATTACGTAGACTACATATCCGCCCTGGGCGATCAATCCCAGCACTCCAATGATGAGTCCCGCTGTTGCCGACCCCTGTCCGTCTTCAACGTTGTGGGCTTTGAGAGCGCGAGACGCGAGCAAGCTGAGCACGATCGCGGCTACTCCCATAAAGAAACCAATGCCCGGACAAAAGAAACTCGCCAGAGCGAGAATGACTGCATTATTCGCTCGTTCCTGAGCAGTTTCGACTCTCTGATGGTGGTCGATCTGCTCGCCCATTTTGCTTCCCCGCTTGCGCTTTGTGGCGACCACCGGGGCGGCCGTTTCAGAGAACAAAGTCCCCACGCTCGCTCCACAGTGAGCGCAATTCGCCACTCCGGGCCCAAGCGGCATGCCGCACTCGTGACAATTCTTCTTCAGGGATGACATAAGCGTGTTGAAGGGCGCGCTTCACGTAACAACGCTGATCTTTGTAGCACAAGCAACCTGTGCTTTCAAGATTGCAGGGTGTTTGCCTGAGGATTATCCGCGCCGGCTGTGTGTTATTTCTTATGAAGCAAGATTCGCCCGGCGTAAGCCGTAAGACTGAGGCGCGGGCCGCCCCTGAGATAGGTTCCCGAAACCCCTTTCGGGCCGCGCGAAGGTCCCGTCAGATTTGAAAGGAATGATCCGAGGTTTATGTTCTCGCTGAGAGCGCGAGCATTCAGATTGAAAGACGCCGCGGCCGGCAGGGTGACATCCAGATCGCCCTTCATGGTTTGAAGGCTATAGGAACCGCCCTCACTCAGTTCCCCGTCAAAGTAGACATCGCCGCTTGTGACCCGCACGTCAACCGAAGGACTCTTGACGTTGGCAAGCCGCACGTCGCTGCCAATCGAAGTGACACTCACGTGTCCGTTGATTCCCCGAATTTCGATGTCACCCATGTAGTTTTTTATAATCACGGATGTCTCGGGCGGCACCCAGACCTCGAAATCCGCTCGGCCAAGTCTCAAGTTGCGTTTGGTCGAAATCGTGATATCGTCACCAACAACTTCATCTTCGATGAGGACCGACGACGCTGCGTTCGCCTTTGCAGTGATAGTTTTCTTGTCCCAGCTTGAGACGTGGATTTTGCCGTTAACGTTTGAGATGGTCAGGTGAGCGGTGCGATGCGGAGAATATGTCCGTTCGAATCGGGAAGGCAGGTCCGCCAAGCATCTCGCTCCGGCTGCGGCGGAGCTTGCGATGCTTGCGGCGACAAGGCAGAGAGTGAGGATCACCGGCGCCCAAATCGGCGTTGTGAGTCTTGTGTTGCTTCTGTAAACCATAGCTCAGGACACTGACCTCAACGCACGAGACTAGCGTTCGAACTAAAACTTATCAAAGCCTTCCAACAATCGCACCTTCTCGCGGTAGGCATTCAGCATCAGCTCCTGCGAAACATCGTCGGCTGGATTGTCATTCAACTGGTGGCGGCACTCGACAAGAGTTTGATCCACATAGAAAAGATTTCGCTCGAAGGCGATTCGAAGCTCGGGATCCCAGGACTCTTTTCGCTGCGCAACCGAATCGCTGAGCGTGCTGATCTGTTTCTCCAGTTGCTGCAGATCCGCGTTCGAGAGTGGTGTCGCCTGAGAGAGCCGCGTTGCGTTATCAGAATTAACTGTCGGCGTGTCTCTCCTTGAGACAATTACCCCGATCGAGATCACAATCACCAGCATCGCCGCGCCGGCAATCATCTGGGGCACCGAAAGATTGAAGTTGAACGATCTGATCCGCGCCCACCACCGGATAGGGCGATCCCACAGGCGAGGTCGCAATTCAGTAATATCGGACTGAATTCGCGGCCACAGTGAAGAAGCGGGAGCTTGCAGCGGAAGCTGATGGCTGAAATGCACGATCTGCAGCAGGTCATCGCGCATCGCCCGGCAAGGCTCGCAGTCCGCAAGGTGCCGTTCGATGCTCACCTGCTCGCCAAGCTCCAGCGCGCCGTCAATATAATCTGATAGTAGCTCCTGGCATTTTGTGCAGATCATGAAAAGTCACCTGAATCTATGTTTCACTTCTTCGTCAAAAGCTCGCGTAGCCGCATCCGCGCCTTATGCAATTGCGATTTCGAGGTACCGATACTGACCTCCAACAATCCCGAAATCTCGTTGTGTTCGTAGCCCTCGACGTCGTGCAGAACAAACACCGTCCTGTATCCCGGAGGCAATTGCGATATTGCTTTCTCCAGAGCCAGTCTGTCGACCATTGAAATTCGCCGGGTGCTCTGGAGCGGAGTATCGACAACGTTGGTGAAGTCGCCTTCCTCGCTTGTGTGCTCTAACTTGACCCCGCGCCTTCGAAAATGCATCAACACCTGATTGACGGTCAACCGATGAAGCCAAGTCGTAAAAGCTGAGTCGCCGCGGAAACTAGCAAGCTTCCTGTGGACTTGCAAAAAGACTTCCTGAGTAAGGTCTTCCGCGTGAGTGCTGTTTCCAAGCATACGCAAACACAGCGAATAAACCCGGCGATGGTGCTGTTCGTACAACCTTTCAAACGCGACTGAATCACCAGCGGCGGCTGCTCTGGCCAACTCCAGATCCGAGGTTGGTTCAAGTCGATCGACGGTCACGGGCATTCTTAATATGTTGGTGATATAGGCCATGACCTCACACGCTGTGATGCGATGACCCCACCGCCGGTTGCTCCCGGATTATAGCACTTAAGCTTTTCGATTGAATGGATTTGTTGAGGAAAGGGCCGGCGGGCTGGCTAGTCCCGGCGGCAGTCGTTGAATCGACACTCAATGACCGCCGCCAGGCTCATCAATAATCAGGTTCGGCAACACCGGGATTCAGCGAATTTGAGATGACGCCCCGGTCGAGCTCGGTCGCGAGTCAACAGCGGCATTGGTCAACAGTCTTATCTCGACCCGGCGAGGCATCGTTGATGCGCTCGCGGCGCCGGTTGTGATCGATGAATCGCTGCTGGTCGAGGCATTCTGCATTGTCATCGGTCGAGCGGCTCCGAAACCCACGGCAAACATCCGCATCAGCGGGACATTGTCCTTGTCAGCCAGATACCGCTGAACGGCTTCGGCTCGCAATTGGGCGAGGCTTTGATTGTATCGAGTCGCCTTGCCCGAATCCCCAAAACCGACTATCTCCAGCACGAAACCGCGCCGATCGGTTATCTGAGACGCGAACTGATCGAGTTGAGCCATCGCTTCCGGCGTTAGCTTCGCGCTTCCCGGTTTGAAGAAAACCATCGACGTGGTCTGCACGGAGTACTTGTCGAGATTCGCGCGGAGATCCTCAACGTTGCGTTCAACACCCGTAACGCGGGTGTTCGCCTGCTCGGCCGAGGACGAAGCGTTGTCCGCGGTACTCTGTGCTCGATCGGTGCGCAACCGGACGTCGTCTATGCCCGTTCTCAACTCGCCGATCTGTTGAGTGTTTCTTCGCGACGTTTCTTCCAACTCGCCCGTACGATTCTCCAGGGGCGCGACCCGCTCGGCTACGCGATTGCGAACATATTTCTTGGTTGCGCATCCGGATTCGAACGCAACTGCAAACGCCATCAGCAGGGCAACACAAAGCACCTTGTACATTCTTGTTTTCCTCCTCTGGGTTCATTGAGCGCCGATAGGTAGAGATTAGAACTGCTCGAATGCCAGGCGCTCCAAGGACAATCAGTGCGAGGCTTGTGCCACGTGCCTCAAACCGCAGGGCGCTTTCAATGATCCAAAACGCGGTACTTGAGGGCCGGCGAAGGGTACATGGCTGCCTCTTAGCTGTAGGAGTTTCCAACGAGCTGTGAATTTTTTACATCTACGCAAGCCTTGTCCACCTGCTCCCCGTAAGGCCGGCCGGCAATGTGAAAATCGCCGAGGGTTTGGCCCCTTACGCGAGATGAAAAGAATTGACACCCCTCAGTCGCAGGTTAGAATGAAAACGGCTCTCTTCAGTCCCCACCCTGAAGACTCGATCCTGGAAGACGCCTTGACCCACTCGCTCTATTACGTACTTACCGATCAGCATCGCGAAGAGTTCGCTCCGGTTCGCTGCAACGAACAAACGGTTACTCGTCTTGTGCGTTACTTTGAAGACATCGTCACGGAGAACAAGCTATCCGCGCTGGTAATTGAAGGACGTTGCCTGAAGGGAAATTCGACGCGCGAGACGCAGCGCCTGACCACGCTTGCGGCCACTGCCCGGCGCGTATACCACTTCTCGTGCGACTCCGAATGCAATGACAGGACGTGGAGCCCGGACGCGAGGCATAGCCTGACAACGCTCGAAGAACGAAACTATCACGATGTCGAAACCGGGCCCTTCATATTGGTCATTGAGCCCCGCTTCTGCGGCTTGCTTGCTTCGTGCGTTGTTCCGAACGAACGGAATAGCCAAGTGAGATCCTACGAGATGGTCTGGACCTTTGATCCAAACGTAGTGTTCACCGGAATCGAATACCTGATGGCGCGAGTGAGCGTCCAGCGGGCGCAGGAACGCGCCAGGCTCGAGACATTGCTCAACTCCTGCACACCACGAAGCTCGTCGCTGCGATTGGCGCTGACCTTTACGACAAAGCTAACGATGCTTATGCAGCGCCAAAACGAACTCGAGATGGCAACCAATCGCATCAGCTCGGCGATCTCAAGCACACTCGAGATTGAGCCGATTCTGCAATCCGCGGTCGAGGAGATTGGCAGCACTCTTAACGCAAGGCGAGCCGCGCTGGTTCTCTGGCAGGAGGGAACGAAGTTGCCTGAAGGCATGAGCATATACGAAAGGGGGGACGAATCAACGGCCGAGTCGGAGTCGCGCGCCGGCGACCCTGAGGCAACCGGCAGAATGCCAGTCGCGCAAGCCAGAGATGCTCACAGAAACAATGAGAGCTTTTCTTCGGGAAACGGCGCCGGGAGTGCCCCCTACCCATTGCCAATGGAAATCCCAATCTCGTATCGCAATGCGCCGATCGGCGTTCTGGCAGTTGAAGACGACACCCCCGGCCGAAACTGGGAAGATGAAGAATTGCTGATGGTCAAAACTGCATCCGATCAACTCTCCGTAGCGATAAGCCACGCTCGTCTGTTTCGCCGCGTGCAAATGGAAGCGATAACCGATGCGCTGACTGGCCTGTATAACCATCGATATCTTCAGGAGCGGCTCGATCGCGAAATAAAGCTCGCCGACCGCAACGAAGGATTCGTCTCCCTCATTCTTCTCGACCTGGATCACCTCAAACGAATCAACGACGAACACGGCCATCGCGCGGGCGACTCGGCGCTCTGCCACGTCGCTTCGATGATGCGCACCGCGGTGCGCGACGTCGACGTTTGCACCCGCTACGGCGGAGAAGAGTTTGTTGTGATACTCCCACAGTGTGGCAGGGACGACGCGATTGATGTCGCCGAGCGCACGCGCGAGTCGATTGCTTCGACCGTCGTCCAGGGAATTGGACAGATCACCGCCAGCTTTGGTGTCGCCACCTATCCATCAGGCGCGAAGAGTAAGGAAGAATTGATCGAAATGGCGGACCGGGCTATGTACCTGGCCAAAGCAGCGGGCCGCAATCGCGTGCGCACCATTAGTCATCGCAGCTATACGGGAATAGAAGCCCGTTAGGGCCGATCAATTCGCGGCCTTCCGCCGCTCAAATACCGTGATGTCCCCAACCGAGAATTTGTCTTCATACTCAGTCGAGAGCTCGCCCAGAAGCGCTGCGCTTCCGCTGATCCGCTCCGCGAGTGGGTCGCCTCGCTGAACGATGACCGTCGACACATCCTCGGGAATACTTCCCTCGATCTGATGCCATCGCGCGGTGCCTTCGTGGATTACTTGTGAATAGCGGATGTCTCCCTGCGAAACGACCGGCCCGAGCGCGCCGGTGTGCATGAGCACAAACCCCTCCGGCGGATGCGTGGCTATGTAAGACGCAACCTTCGACCGCTCGCGAACAGTTCGCGCGTTCACGCCGTTGCGAAGACCTTCCTGATACATCGCAAGCTGCGCCGGTCCTTCGGAAATCAGATAGACATACTGGGCCGCGACGATTACGCAGATCACAGCGTAGATGCGTCGTCGCGAAGCTGGCTTGAACAGCATCACCGCCGACGGCGCAAATAACGCGATCGCCAATACGTGGGGCAGCCCGTATCGCACATTGAGCAGACCGAAGGCACTCACCGGGAACACCTGAATTTCTCCGCGATACATACTCCAAACATGAAAGAGTAACGTTACGATCAGCAGCAGCGCCGGCGAAGTCGTGACCAACGATCTTCGATCTGCTATCAGCCATCTGAAGAAGCCTGCGCCGCCCAGCAACAAGACAAACGGACCGGCGCACACGGCGACAGCAGCCGCCATCGTCAACAGATCCAACGCCGCGTTACCGACGAAGATTTTAGACCAGGCGAAATTGACTCGGTTTTGAACGTAAATCCCGCGGGCCGAATTCGGTCCGGTTAAGAACTCCAACGCGTTGCCGTAGATCGCCCAGTTGTGCCACAGCCAATAAAGCGGACCGATTGCGATAACAAAAGAGTACAGCGTGACATTCATGATTCGACTCTTCCGATCGGCGCTTGGAGCCAGTGCGACGATGATGATTGAAAGCGCCGCGACCGGCCACGCTTCGTATCGCGTCAGCGTGGCCACTGTCATCGCCAGTCCCGCGATCGCAAGCCGCTTTCCGCCCGGCTCATTCACCCATTGTTGGAGAAAATACACCGCCGTTACGAGCGCCGCCATGAACAGGACTTCACTCATCGGCGTGGATTGCAAATACAGCACACTCGGATTGAACGCGAAGACACCGACCGGCAGCAACGGCAGAAGCTCGCGCCAGCGGCCCTCTTCCCTCCCGTAGAAACTCTTCGCCAGCAGGTACAGTGACAATGTCGCGACGATAAAAGACAACATCGATACGAAGCTTCCCGCCGCGCCCGTCCTCCACATCCAGTCGTTCGCGACCAGTGGCAACATCAAAACTGTTTGAAGGGGAAGCCACGGCGATCCGATTTGCATGTATCGCTGCCACACAGAGTCGTCCGGCGAATCAACAACCTTCCTCGCGATGTTGACGTGCGCGACCCCATCGCCATAAACATTCGTCATTCCATTTGCAGAGAAATAGAGAAACGATGCGATCGATAGTGCTGCCGCTACGACTGCGACCGCAACAACGGGATTTACGTTGCGAGATAGTATGCGTCCCCGGCCGGTGCGAGCCTGTGCGTCATCCTCTGCCAAAACAGTTGAGGGCTTAACCATCGGCGTCGATTCACACAAGAGTCGCGTTTGCTTCGGCGATCACTTTATGGATCGCCTTCACTTCATTGACAAGCTGTCTGAACATATCCGGCAACAGCGCCTGGGGGCCGTCCGACAACGCGTGCTCGGGATGATCGTGAACTTCCACCATGATCCCGTCCGCGCCCGCAGCGATCGCCGCGCGCGCAAGCGGTATGACCTTGTGGCGCTTGCCGGTTCCATGTGAGGGATCGACGATGATCGGAAGATGAGAGCGATGCTGCACCGCGGGCACGATTGATAAGTCGAGCGTATTCCGAGTGTGATCGGCGAACGTCCGCACGCCGCGCTCGCATAGAATCACGTTGTAGTTGCCCTCGGCCATTATGTATTCCGCCGCGAGCAACAACTCATCGAGCGTCGCCGACATACCGCGCTTGAGCATCACCGGCTTCCGCGCCTGCCCCACCCGGCGCAACAGCGAAAAGTTTTGCATGTTGCGCGCGCCGATCTGCATCACGTCGGCGTACTCTTCAACCAGATCGGCGGTTTCAGTATCCAGAACCTCTGTGACGATGCGAAGCCCGAATCGCTCGCGCACGCCGCGGAGTATCTTCAAGCCTTCTTCGCCCAGGCCCTGAAACGAATACGGGGACGTCCGGGGCTTGAATGCGCCGCCGCGAAACAGATTCACGCCCGTCGAGGCGACCAGCTCCGCGATCGACATCGTTTGTTCATAAGACTCAACCGCGCACGGACCGGCGATGATCACGGGTTCGAGTCCTCCGACTTTGGCATCACCGACGTGTACAACCGTGTCGTCGTGCTTGAGGTCACGGCCGACGAGCTTGTAGGGCTTGGATACTCTGATCGCTTCGGCCACGCCCGCGAGCATCTCGAAGTGAGCCGGGTCGATTGCGCCCTGGTTTCCGGTCACACCGATCGCGGTGCGAGTCGCGCCGGGCATCGGATGCGGTTTGAAGCCGAGGCTTCGAATGACGCCGAGCACTTCTTCAACCTGAGCGTCGGTGGCTTCAGGTTTCATTACGATGAGCATGATGTTCCTTGGTCACCCGAGCTACTGTTCACGAATCGATGGGCGCGTGCCTTGATGAGTTGCATGAAATGCTCGAGCCTGCCGAAGGCCACTAACTCGGCAACTTCATCCGGCTTCAACGCATCGGCCTTTTTCTTCTGCAAAAGATAGCGAACGCGATCCTGTGCTTCGCCCGATGGTGAATACTCAAGAATTGCTTTTGACCTCGCTCCGCGTGCGAAGAAATCAACGAGCTCGTCATAAGCTTTTCGATCGATCGACAATGGAGCGCCTTCTATCGATTCCAGTCAATTGTGCGTCTCACATCCTATCTGGAGCCTCAATCCCGAGCACATCCAGCGCGCGAATCAACTGTCTTCTGACCACTGACGTAATCGCAACCAACAATGCCCTTCGATCAGTATCCTGTTCCGACAGGATGTGATAGTTGTGATAGAAGATGTTGTAGCGTTGAGCGAGCTGAAACGTCCACTTCGCGATGATCGCCGGTTCGAGCGCCGCAACCGCTCCGCGAACAACGTCCGCCAATCGCTCGGCCAAATAGAGAATCGACCACAAGTCATCGCCTGCATCGCCACTGAGCAATTCCCCGATTCGTTCGCGCGACAATTCTCGAGCGGCGCTCGACCCCGTAGCGATGCCTGCGTCCGTCAGTTTTCGAAAGATCGAATTCGCTCGCACAACCGAGTACTGCACATAAGGCCCGGTCTCGCCGTCAAATGCCAGCGCCTCTTTGAAATCAAACGAGATGATCGAGTTTCTCGTGAACTTGAGCAGAAAATAGCGCAGCGCTCCGACCGCGATCTTATGCGCGACCTCGCGCTGCTCTTGTGCGCTCAGTTCCGGATGGCGACTCGTTACTTCGCCGAGCGCGTTGGCTTCAAGCTGATCGATGAAATCATCGGTCTTCACTCCTAGCCCCTTGCGCCCTGACATGCTGACGACGCCGCGCTTGCGATCTTCTTCGGTTACTTGCTGCCCGAGTTGCTCAGCCGCAGCAGCCGTCAACACCACTTTCTCATAAGCGATGTGCTCGCTTCTCGCGACTCGCTCGTCGTTATCAACAGCCATCACTCCGAGCTTGACGTAATGCTGCGGATAGGACTGGCCGATATCGATCACGTTGAAGTAAGCCGCGGCGCTCCCGAATCGTGGATGATCGGAATCATTCTCGCCGGGATCCGAAGAAGTCACCCACGCGATTTGTCCGTCCGCGTATGTATGAAACTTCTTGTAGTAAAAATCCAAATCGAGTTGCCCGAGCTTCCACAGATGAAAGCTGATGTCCTTGCCCGTGTACGTCACCGTGCCGTTCGACCTGATGATCACCTTATCCAGTTCGTGCTCGGTATTCTCATCGCCTTCAGTTTCATCCTTCGAGCGCATAACCCAGCAACCCGCGAGCTTGCCTTCAGTCGCAAGCTCAATCGCCCCACGTTGCTTGAGCAATTCAAACGTCCGGCTCCACAAATTCATGTGCAGCACGTCCGACTCTCGCGGCAACAAGTCGTATTCGACTTCAACTCGCGCCATCGTGTTCAAGTGGCAATGCAGGATTCTCGTCGAGATGTAATCCGCCATCTCGTAAATCTCGCCCTCGCCTGACTCGATCGCATGAAGCGTCTCGGTTCGCAGAGCCAGCCTCGCCGCATCCTCTTCGTAGTATCCGCCAACTCGCGCGTACAGATCCCAGCAGTAGTAATCGAACTTGTCGTCAATCGCTTTGATTTGATCGAGCGTCATCTGTTCGAGGTGTTTGAACCCAACGACGACATCGGCAACCTGCACTCCGGTGTTGTCGATGTAGTTTTGAATTTCTACGGTCTCGCCTGCCTCGCGCAGCATCCTGACAGTCGTATCGCCGAGCACCGCGTTTCGCAGGTGACCGATATGAGCGGCCTTGTTCGGATTGACCGCTGTATGTTCAACAATGATCTTCCCACCGAGTTGCGGCTCGACCGTTGCCGGCTCACCGAGCGCTCTGAGCACAAACGCGGCACGATCCAGATAGAGATTCAAGTAACCGGGGCCCGCGACATCGACTCGCGAGACTCCTTCCACACTTCGCATCTCCTCCGCGAGTTTCGTCGCGATGTCTCTCGGATTCTGTTTCTGTCCGGTCGCTGCCTTTAATCTCTTCGCCAATTCGAACGCGACCGGAAACGCGAGGTCTCCGAGTTCAGTTCTCGGCGGCACTTCGACTGGGATTTCCGGCAGATCGATATCGAACAGCCGATTGATCGCCGCCCTAACGCGCTTACGCATTTTTTCCTGCATGGTCATACTTATTTCATCTCACGGTCGCGGGAAGCGGTGTCCATTCCTTTAGGATCAGCAATACTATCAGCGCGAAATGGGGTTTGAAAGCGTGACCTGTCCCAGCGCAATGCGGAACAGTGTGAGAGGTTATAGCGGTAGGTACAGGATGCGATTCTCCAGGTCTTCCGGCTCGCCGGCCTTCGAGACAATCAACCAAGTCGCTTACGCACTGACCTATTGTCACGTCCAACTGGTGAGCGAAAACAATGCCCCCGAAGAATTGTTGTTTTGCTGGCGCGCGATTCCTTCGCTAAGAAAGTCTTGTCTTGCGTGAACAGCACTCGGCCCAATGCCGTCGCGCGATTCAGAAGTTCAGAATCCTCCAGCAGCGTTGTGCCGTCTTCCTGAGCGGTAAGAACATCGACGCTCCGCAACCGCAGACCTTCAGTAACGGCACGCCGAACGTGAACATCCATATAGAGACTCACGCTCACTTCAGCAGTCCCATCGAACGCAGCCGTTTGTGCGGAGGGGTATCGCCTTGTTCGGACTTGAGCTGTTTCACTTCCTTTAGTTGGCTTGCGATCTCGCTGTCAAACTCCTCCTGATGCTCATAGTAATAGGAGAGTGCAGCGTGAATCTGCGCGAGTGATAGATGCGGATACTGAATATGCATCTCTTCAGGGCTGGAGTCATGGGCGAGTTTGTCGATGGCGACTTCGATGACCTTCGTCTTCGTACCGGCGATTCGCGCTACCGCGTGCTGGTCGATCTCTATGAGCGATGTTGCAACCGTAGACATAACCTGTTGACCCTTGATTGATCACAGCAACTTTACCATGACTCAATCAAGGGTCAATTCTCTATCGTTGGTTCCCCGCCGATCTATTTACCCGCGTCGGCGCCCTTCAAATACTTATCCAGAAAGACAAGAATCGCTTTGTACCCTCGAATCTCATTAGCCTTTTTGGTGAAGCCGTGACCCTCGTTGTCGAACACCACATATTCAACAACGCCGCCTTTCTTCTTCACCGCGTCGACTATCTCATCCGACTCGGGTTTGATCACTCGAGGATCGTTCTTTCCCTGAAGCACCATCAACGGCCGCGTGATCTTGTCCGCATGAAACAACGGCGAAATCGCTTTCAGGTTCTCGCGATCCGCCTTCGGGTCGCCGAGTTCCTTGTAGAGCGCTTTGCGAAACGACTCCCAATACGGCGGGATCGATTCAAGCGTGCGCAGCCAGTTTGAAACGCCAAAAAGATCGACACCCACCGCGAACTCTTCGGGTTTGAACGCAAGCGCCGCAAGCACCATGTATCCGCCGTAGCTCCCGCCCAGAATCCCAATCTTCGATGTGTCAACGTAGTCGAGCGTCGCCAGGTACTTCTTCGCTTCCACGCAATCCCAAAGCGGCTCGCGTCCGTGCTTCTGATCGTCCGCGGTGAAAAATGTCTTGCCGTAACCCGAGCTTCCCCGGTTGTTCACGCCCAATATCACGTAGCCGTGATTCACAAGATACTGAATCACTCCGCTGTAGCCCGTTCGCGTCTGCCCGCCGGGTCCGCCGTGAATCCACAGCAACGCGGGAGCTTTGTTCGTGGCACTCGCTTGTTGAGGCTTGTAGAGAATCGATGGAATTTCCATCCCGTCAAACGATTTGTATCTGATCACTTTCGACGCGACCAGATCGGCGGCATCGATCTCAGGATTCAACGTCTCAGTCAGCTTGCGCACCTGCTTGGTCGCGAAATCGTAAACGTACAGGTTGCCCGGCGAGTAATCGCCGGTGAAGTAGAACGACATCAGCTTCTCGCTTCGAGAGATGTTCACCGAAGTGATCTGCCCCGCGGGGAAAGGCGGAAGCGCGACCGCTTTGCCGCTCGCGCGATCGTAGATTTTGATCTTCGTGCGCGCGTCTTCGTTGACCCCGGCCACGCGATACTTTCCATTGTGCGAGAAATACGTGAACGCGATGTCCCAGTTTGCCTTCTCGACGGGCTCTTTCTTTCCGGTCGTCAAATCGTATCGCGCGAGGTATGAGAACTCTCCGCCTTCGTCGGTCTGATAGATCAGGTATCGCGATGTTGGATCAAACGTCGCGGGGCTTGAAGCGACGTCGCCCTGATGCGGCGTGATGTTTTTCATCTCCTTCGTCGCAACATTGTAGAGATAGATGTCGGAATCCGATGTAGTGTTCGGCTTGCCGAATGCAATGAACTTCTCGTCATTAGAGATATCCCCAAACTGATATCCCTCGGTGTCCTTATACAGCAGCTTACGGTCGTAGCTCTGAGCATCCATTTTGTAAATGTCAAAGAATTTCGCGTCTCGCTCATTTGTCGCAATGTAAAACGCCTTGCCATCTTGAGTCCATCCAAGGAACTGGGCTTTCGGCTTGTCACCGGGCGTCAGGTCCTTTTCTTTTCCGTCCTGCCAGACGTATATGTGGTTGTTTTCGTTGCCACCCTGATCGTGCGTATACATAAAGCGCGAGTCATTAGGAAAGTAGCCGATGCTGAAGGTGCTCTCAGTGGTGGACTGAGTGAGCTGTTTCATGTCGCCGCCGGCGACTGGAATTGAGTAGACGTTATAGATGCCGCTTTTATTGCTCGAGACGAGAATGGATTTTTCATCGGGCGAGAACGAGCTGCCTCCGATGGCGGTAGTGTTAAGGAATTGCTCGACGGTGTATTGCTTGACTGCTCGGGTCGCGTTGGCGTTCTTGCTACTGTTGGCGGCCCCTGCGGCTTTGTTGTTCCTAGCTGTCTGACGGCTTTTGTTGGTCTGGCTCAGACCTGAAAGCGTCGAAAGCTGAACGAACGCCGCCAAAACGACTAGCGTCGCGACTGCCGGCGCAAAGCGCCGCGCCGCGCTTAAGAATCTTGTCTTTGATTTCATAGAGAATCTCCTGTGTTGAATCCGCGTGAATGGGTTTCGCTAACTGAGCCCTGATTGCTTCTGCCGTTCCGAGCCTTACTCGACGATACGCATGGCTCCTGGTTATATACGCCTCTCGACGCGTAAAGATTAACATCGAGCTGCCCTAATCCGAATCCGAACGAAGACTGTGAGGCCAAACTTGCCTGGGCGCCCGATGCCCTTTCGCGACAGGCGCTTCAGTATACGACATCGGAGGTGTTCTCGGCGGTGGGCAGTTGTTGCAAGATTTGCAACAACACGCCGCGATGCGATTTCACGCGATAGCCCACGGAGATAATGACATCGAGGTTGTAATGTTCCACCGAGCGGGACACCTGCCGGCTTACCTACTGTCGAACTGTTAGGAAATCCTTAACAGTTGCCGTCTGCTGCAGCTCTCACCTGCCTTCTTTATCACTGGCCAAGCATGACGAGCACCTGCTGCTTTAGAATCGGCAAATCACGCTCGACCACTTCCCACACAATGGAAACATCGATGCCGAAATAATCATGAACGAGGATGTTTCTCATTCCGGCGATCTGTTGCCAGGAAACCTCAGGGTGCTGCTGCTTGAAATCGGCGGAGATCGCTCGGGCGGCTTCGCCAAGGATTTGCAGGTTATGAAGAATCCAGGTTTGAATCAACTCGTCGCGCTCAAACGCCTCGCGTCCCCGTTCGGCATACTTTTGGATTCGTTCGATGGCCTCCTGAATGTCGAGCAGCCGTTCACCGTCGTCTCTCATAGCGGGAGCGCCTCGCGCAACACGCGCTCTCGAATGCGCGGGCGCAATCCCTGCTCGGTCACGACGTCCACGCGACAGCCGAGCAGATCCTGCAACTCCATCAAGAGGCCGCCGAGATCGAATAAGCTTCGCCCCGGCTCCAGGTCGACCAGCACATCCACATCGCTGTCACGTCCCGCCTCAGCGCGCGCAACTGACCCGAAGATGCGCACGTTGCGCGCGCCGTGCCGTGCCGCGATCAGCAGAATTTCTTCGCGCTTGTCTGCGGACAGTTCGTGGAAGTTCATAGGCTGTCTCCTGTTCTTGGCCGACAGTATAGCACTCGTGTCTTCGCAAAGAGTATCGCCCAAGAATGCACGGCGAAATGGGAAAATTGCGGCCTGACCGTGCTCTCAAGTTAGCCGACCGATATGATGCCATCGAGGTTGTAATGTTCGATGTCGAGCTGTTAAGAAATCCTTAACAGTTGCCGCCTCCTGCAGCTCTCCCTCGGCGAAGACCGTTGCGGATGTGCATGCTCACGTTTGGTCGATTTGTTTGCAACGTCGTCGATTATCAACTCTGCCGGCTTCAGCCTATCTATTTCTGTTTCGTGATCGTGACATAGACGATGAAGTAGCCCTTCTTGTAATTCTCCGGTACCGTAACAAGAATCTTCTGTGTGGTCCCCGAGATCATATCCAAGGGCATCCGAAGTGTGCCTTCAGCTCTTCTATTGCCATCGAAGTTGTATCCGTTAATTTGAAGGTTCACTTCATTTCCGGGAACAACTGCATTCACTGTTTGCTGTCCAAATTGTACCAAGCGCCTGGCATCGTCGTGATACGATCGCCTGGGGATTGTGATCGCGCCAATCCCATTCAGAAGAATCTCGAAACCCCAATCCGTGGCACCTATCGAACCATCCTGATACACTTCGATCTTATCCAGGTCCAGACTAACCCTCGTAGAGATTGTAGTCGGTGAGAACGGAATTGGTGAAACCGGAGGATCGGGTGGAGGCGGCGGTGGAGGCGCGATAACAATCGACGTGTCGTCGTCGGGCTCAGTCTTCAGGGGCTCGGCAACTTCTAACGTCACACTGTCTTCGCTCCTTCCATTGGTGCCGATAACTTTCAAAACATAAGTGGTTGTGTGCTCCGGGTATACCAGTTTCGATCCATTCGGCCCTACTGCTTCTCCGTCGAGAGTCGCATCCGTCGCGTTGTTTGAAACCCACCTGAGGCTGATTCGATTCTCATGGGTGATCTCTTTCATGAGCAAGCAGGTTGGTGGTAGATTCGCTTTCAGGCTCTGCAGAATTGAATCCAGACGGTCTTGAGCGTTCGATACGACGAGATAGGCAAATCGATGGCAAGCCGGGTTGCTGCAACTCAGTATCCGGGGTTCTGAGTCTGTTGCTTGCTGCTCTGAATACGGCGAAGCGGTGCCGCATGCCTTGCAAGTGAGACCGATCTCGTCAATGACATACTTAGCCCCGGCGCCGACTATACCGGGGGTAGCGATAGCCGCCAGATGATTCTTCGTCAGGGCCAGCACTCCAACTTCGGCTGCGGCACCCAGCAGCGAAGCAACCACCTCGACGGCTTGAGAACCGATTCCAGTATGCGGTCCAGGATTCGAGTTGTGACAAGCGACCGCATTCAGGAGAAGAATCGAAGAAAGGCCAACGTGGACGATCCTCCGATGGATACCTCTTGTCCTGCGCAGACTTGAAAGGACCATTCGTGGATGTGGGGGTACGTTCATTGCTTTCCTCCTGCTAGTAAAAACACCCGGACGGCTTTCGACGACTAACCGCGAGCCAGCAAGAAGCCGAAATCGACGGCAGTAGTATCGATTCGCCGAAACGAAAGGGCAGCAAGCCCACAATGTGAGCCGGCCGCGCTACCGAATCGTCCGTTACACCGCACTAGTGTTAGAAACTGAATCTCTAGCACTAGAAAATGAATCTCTAGCATTAGAAACTGAATTCCTTAGTGTTAGAAACTGAATCTCTAGCACCAGAAACTGAATTCCCAGCATTGGAATCTAATCCCGTGATGGTCTGAGGACAGCAGTGTTCCGCCGACGCGTTTGGTCAGTGCAATCGCGCAGCAATCGGCTATCGAAACACGCCGGTGCGTACCCTTGAGGGTGCCAGCTTCCCGCCAGAACTCTTCATCGAGATCGTTGCGCTCAACCACCCCGAGCCACCGAAGGTCTCCTATCGCTTCACTGGCGGCAGCCTCGCCAGAGTCGCGATAGAAGTCATAGAAAACCTCGCAAAGGTTCACCGAATGCGCGACGCAACTCGCATCCTCTTCCAGAAGGTGAGCCCAAACCACTTCCTCGCCCGGCTCGCCGAGTAGGAGCGCAATCATCGCACACGCATCGAGGACGTAGATCATCCTCGCCGTCGATCTTCCAACTCAATCTCCTCAGCCTTGCGCGCAGCGAAAGCTTCGCTGCCTGTCTTCATTTCTGCATACTTGCCCTGAATGCGTCTGAGGTCGGCCGTCCGCTCGTCTCTCTCGAGGTGTGCGAGGAGTTGCCGCCGCTCCTCAGGCGTCAGAGTGTTCACTTCTTCGATGATCTGCTCTAATGCTTGACTCGACATGGCGTGCTTCCTCCGCTGGTCACTTTTTTAACACGAACCGCTAGCTGTTCGAAAGCGGTTAACTCGGTATGTTCATATCTGACTTGCGGCTTCGGTTATATACCACTGACGCGCTTCCGGTTTTTCGAGGCGCATAAGAAGCCGGTAATGCGACCATGTCAATTGTGAACACACTGTGTTCAGTTTTTGGCTTTGAGGTCCTTCGGAAGGAAAGGCGAGGTAGAACTGGCGCATGTACAAAAGATTGCGCTCCGTAAGCCCCTTTCCGAACTCTTCGGTTAAGCGAAGGGATAGGTTCTTGATCAACGCGGCTCCGTATTCCGCCCGCTCCTTGCCCTGTTGCTCCTCTTCCACGATCATCCGCCCAATATTCCAATAGGCCTCAACCATCACAAAGTTGACGGCGCGGTAGGCGTTCGAACGCGCGTTGCGCAAAACTCCGGAATCGTAGAGTTCTCCATGCACTGCGCGGAGTATCTGGTCATTGGATTCTTCTCGAGATTTCTTCTTCGTCATTTCAATCCTTCTTTAAGCTAGGACGATCGTGGTGTTGCGCCACGACTTTGAAATCCGTTAAGACGCGATGAATTATACGGCGTGAGTCTGGGATTACAATAGCCAGATGTGGCCGATTCTATCGGAACAACTTTAGACAACGCGGTTCTGATTTGTATGATCAGTGATCACTTCATCACGAGAGATGAACCGTCGATTTCGCAGCCTTCGGTCCGCTGATCGGCGCGGATCAGCGTTCCGCAAAGCGTTCCGCACGAAACGTCAGTCTGCGGTTTATCCCAGCCTCAGATATGTGATGATCTCCAGAATCTGAAACAGACCCACTACACGGAAATCAGATAGCTTGACTTCGAGAGACGCCGGTCACTAGCATCTCCGTTTCGCCGAGGTGCCGAATTGTCGACCGTTCTCACTCAAGTCACTGACGAACTCCAATCGGTCTTCGACCGCGCGAGAAGCGTCGCCGTGCTGACCGGAGCGGGAGTGTCCGCCGAGAGCGGCGTGCCTACGTTTCGCGGCGGGGGCGATACCGAAATCTGGACCTGGCGCGGAAAACATATAACGGAATTGTCTTCGGCGGAGATGTTGGCCGCCGATCCCAAGCTCGTCTGGGAGTGGTTCGATTATCGAAGAGGTATGCTCAATAGCATCGAGCCGAATCCCGGGCATCACGCGCTGGCTGAGTGGGAATCCAGATTCGAAGACTTCGCGTTGATCACTCAGAACATCGATGATTTGCATCGAGCGGCAGGCAGCATGAACGTGATCGAGCTGCACGGCAATATCTGGCGAGCTCGATGCCTGCGTTGCGCGAGTACGTTCGAAGCTCGCGAGTGTCCGCTTGAGGAGAACCCGCCGAGGTGTCTTGCGTGCGGTGGACCCGCAAGACCTGATGTTGTGCTCTTTGGTGAACTTTTGCCCGAGGGAGTCTTTGAACGCGCCGAAGAAGCCGCCGCGCGTGCTGATCTTTTCTTTGTGATCGGAACATCGGCGGTTGTGTTTCCGGCGGCGGGACTTCCGATAACGGCTAAGCGAAAAGGCGCGCGGGTGATTGAAGTGAATCCCGAGATGACGGATATTTCTTTCATCGCCGACTTCACGATCTTCGGCAAAGCGGGAGAGGTGTTGCCGCAATTTTTGAAGGCGAGAGGATGAAAAAAGTGGTTTCTGGTTTCTGGTTTCTAGTTTCTGGTTTGCGATCTCTTGAGTGACCGCGCCCAATCATCAAGCCAGAACCAGAGACCAGAGACCAGAGACCAGAGACCAGAAACCAAGAGAATTATGCGCATTGCTTACTTCGACTGTTTCGCGGGTGTCAGCGGCGACATGATTGTCGGCGCGTTGCTCGACCTGGGAGTCGACTTTGATGCGCTCAAACGCGGATTGTCGTCGCTTGCGATCGGCAGTTATGGACTCAAAACTCGGCGTGTTGAGCGAGGCGGAATCGCCGCGACTAAGTTCGACGTCGAAGTTGACCTGCGCGATCAGCCCGCGCGAACACTTGCTGACATTCGATCGATCATTTTGGCGTCGAGTTTGTCCGAGATAACGAAACAACGGTCACTCGCGGTCTTCGAGCGGCTCGCTGACGCCGAAGCAAAGGTTCACGGCACGACTCGAAGCGAGATTCATTTTCATGAGGTCGGCGCCGTCGATTCGATTGTTGATATCGTTGCCGCGATGATCGGATTCGAGATGCTCGGTGTGGATAAATTCTACTGTTCGCCACTTCGAGTCGGGCGCGGTGTGATCGATGCGGAGCACGGACGCTTGCCTGTGCCCGCGCCGGCAACCGCCGAGCTTCTAAAAGGTTTGCCGATCTACGCGGGCGACCTCGAAGGCGAGTTCGTTACTCCCACTGGCGCCGCGATCGTTGCGACACTGTGCGAAGTATTCGGGCACTTACCAGAGATGAAAGTGAGCGGCATCGGTTACGGCGCGGGTTCGCGCGACCCGAACGGCTTACCGAATGTGCTTCGACTGATGCTCGCTGCGATGGACGATGCCGGAACCGGCATCGAGTCGAGTGTCGCTTCTCGGCGAGATCACGACGTCACGGTCATCGAAACTAACATCGACGACATGAATCCCCAGGTTTACGGCTTCGTGATGGAACGAGCCTTCGCCTTGGGAGCGCTCGATGTTTTCATGATTCCGGTCCAAATGAAGAAGGACCGACCCGGCGTTTTATTGACGGTCTTGTGCAAGCCCGAGACACGGAAGACATTGATTGAACTGCTGCTCGCCGAAACGACGACGCTTGGTGTCCGTTATTACAGGGCGAATCGCCGAGTGCTCGAACGCGCAATCGAGACCGTCGAGACCGAGTACGGGCTCGTCCGCATCAAGGTAGCGCGTGACGGCGACCGCACGCTACACTTTCAACCTGAGTACGAGGATTGCGCGCGGCTCGCTCTCGAGTCACAAACGACATTGATTGAAGTGCAAGCGGCGGCGAGCGCCGCATATCGAGAGACGTTGCGTCAGGGTAACAATACAAACACACAAGATGGCTAACTCGAAAAAGAACAACGGATCAGAGAAACGCAACGGCTTTGACTCGCAGAAAGTCGAAGCAGGCGTGCGGCTGATCCTCGAAGGGATCGGCGAAGACGCTGATCGACCCGGTATTGCGGAAACGCCTCGGCGGGTCGCCCTCATGTACGAAGAGATTTGCGCGGGGCTGCACGATGATCCGCGGCAATTCCTTCACGTCATCCCGGCCGAGACTCACGATGAGATGGTGATCGTCAAAGACATCCCGATCTATTCGATCTGCGAACACCATCTGCTGCCGTTCGTCGGCGTGGCGCACATCGCTTACATTCCTCGGGACGGGCGAATCGTCGGGCTGTCGAAACTGGCTCGGGTGGCCGATTTGATGGCGCGAAAGCCTCAAATCCAGGAGCGGCTCGCAACGGAGATCGCGGATCTGCTCGATGAGATGTTGCGCCCGACCGGCGTGATGGTAGTAATCGAAGCTGAGCATATGTGCATCGAGATGCGAGGCATCAAGAAGCCCGGCTCAAAGGCCGTGACCAGCGCGCTGCGAGGCGGGTTCTTGAAAGACCAGCGCACTCGCGCCGAAGCGATGTCGTTGATACTGAGTCAAAAGAGATGAGGAATGATACGTGATGCGTGAAACGTGATGAGTGAACGTGATGAGTGAAACGTGATGAGTGAAACGTGATTCGTTAAACGTGATTCGTGAAACGTTACGATAAGCCTAAGCGGGACCCACGGATCACGCTTCACGCATCACGTTTCACGCCTCACGCATCACATTTCACGTATCACGCATCACGTTTCACGTTTCAGTAATCCACCATGGGAGAAAACACCTTCTACGTAACAACGCCGATTTACTACGTAAACGCGAAGCCTCACATAGGGCACGCGTATCCAACCATCGTCGCTGACGTGCTGACTCGGTTTCATCGCCAGCGCGGAATCGATTCCTACTTTCTCACCGGCACTGACGAACACGGGATCAACATCGAACGCGCGGCGGCTGGCCGCGGAGTTCCAGTCAAGCAACACGTCGATGAGATCGTCGAGGAATTCAAGACGGCATTTGCTCCGCTCGGACTCGAATACGATCAGTGGATTCGCACGACCGATCCGATGCACGAGGCTGCGGTCGCAAAGCTTTGGCGTATCCTCGACGAACGCGGTCACATCTACAAATCACAATATGAAGGGTGGTACTGCGGGAACTGCAATGAGTTCAAAGACGTCGACGAGAAGACGACCGAGCCGATGTGCCCGATTCACGAGCGGTCACTCGAGCGGCTTGCCGAAGAGAGCTACTTCTTCAGACTTTCAGAGTTTCAAAAGCCGTTGCTCGAACACTACGAGAAGCATCCTGAGTTCGTGATGCCGGACGTGCGGCGCAATGAAGTGATTTCATTTGTTGCGGGCGGGCTCAAGGACCTTTCGATCAGCCGCGTGTCGGTGAAGTGGGGCATACCGGTTCCCGGCGCTCCAGATCACACAATGTATGTTTGGTTCGACGCGTTGTCGAACTACATCACCGCGCTTGGATGGGGCAGTGAATCGCAAGCGAAGTTTGAACGCTACTGGCCTGCGCTTCATCTGGTCGGGAAAGACATCCTGCGAATGCACGCGGTGTACTGGCCCGCGTTCCTGATGGGAGCCGGAATAGAGTTGCCGCGCACGGTGTACGCTCACGGCATGTTGCTGCGCGGCGGTCAGAAGATGGGCAAGACGCTCGGCAACGCTATTGATCTGGGAGTCTTGAAACGGCATTTCACCGCAGACACCATTCGCTATTTTCTGTTGAGAGAAGTCGCGTTCGGTCAGGACGGCGAAGTGACTTACGAAGCGCTGCTCGATCGCGCGAATTCCGATCTTGCGGACGGGCTTGGGAATCTTGCGAGCCGCACTCTGACGATGGTGCGGAATTATTTTGACGGTCAGCCGCCGCGTCCTTCGCGTGAACAAAGCGATGATGCCGCGAATGTAGAAAATCGAATTGCGGAAGCCAAGCGCAAGTTTGATGACGAGTTCAAGCAGCTCAATTTTTCTCGCGCGCTTGAAGCCGCGTGGGCGGGAATTGCACGCATCGATAAGTTCATTACCGATAACCAGCCGTGGAAACTTGCGAAGGATCCTGCGGCGCGCGTTCAACTCGAAGCAGTTCTCGCAACTGCGTATGAAGGGCTGCGGCATGTGATATTGATCGTCGCTCCTTTCATGCCGGGTACATCTCGCGAGATTTGGAATCAGATGGGATTGCCGGACGATCCGCTACGCATCAACCCCAATGAAACAAAGTGGGGCGATACGCTTGAGGGATCGAAGATCGAGCACATCAGCCCGGCATTTCCGAAACTTGATAAGGAAAGAATAATGTCAGAGATCTCAAATGAAACCGCGCCGCCCGCAAGCGAACCAGCACCGGAGAGCACACCCGCGCCCGCCGGAGCGACTCAGGCCGTTGCGCTGGCGAGTCAGATCATTACGATCGATGATTTTGTTAAGGTCGAGCTTCGCGCAGCGACTGTGCTCGAGGCTGAGAAGGTTCCGAAAGCAGACAAGCTCTTGCGATTGGTCGTCGATCTCGGCGAAGGGCAACCCCGACAGATTCTCGCGGGCATCGCCGAGCACTACTCGCCCGAGGATGTCGTCGGGAGAAAGATAATCGTTGTTGCGAACCTCGCGCCTCGCAAGCTGCGAGGGCTCGAGTCAAATGGGATGTTGTTGGCGGCTTCAGTTGGAGAGGACGGGCGTCCGGTGCTGGCGACCTTTGGCGAGGACGTACCAAACGGCGCGCGGTTGAAGTAAGCGTCTCATCCCCATCGCCTGCATGCGGCGATGTAGTTCATAGGTTCCAACTCGTCGCCGGGTTGCAACTCTTTGAGCATGGATTTCACGACGTCAATATCAGGTGAGTGGATCGAGATCGATTGAACGCGATGTGATCCGACACTGACATCGGCAATCTCAAGCCACCCGCCGTTGAACTGATACTGAGATCGCTGCTTTAACACTCTCGTCTCAGCAACCGCCGGCGAGGACTCAACAAGCGCACGGACAAACCGATCGTGTGTGACACTCGCGGACCGTGCACTCTCAGGTAGAGCGACCTCCAACAATCTCGCCGCATCCTTGAGTGTTGCCAACTGAGCGGGGAAACGATACGTGAATTCAGCGCTCTCAACATAAAGTTCAAACGCGCCCGGTTTCGTCTCGAAAAGAAGTTTGAACTTCAGCACCCAGGCGCCAGCATAACGACGCAGCTTGATGTTCTGATCGTTCTTTGGTGAAACAAGATAGAGGTCCTCCCATTGAACATCCTTTATCCCAAGTCTGATGGGATACGCGCGGACCTTGTCGGCGAGTTCGTCGTTAATTCGCCCGAAGGCGCGCCATTCCCATATTCTTCCTTCTTCCGGTGACTTCGTCATCACGATTGCTTGAATTGAATTATACGGCGAGCACAAGGTTTTGTAACGCTTTTCGAGCCGACCACAACTTATGGTAAACTGCGCGATCAGAAATTCATCAAGCACCTTTCGCGGAGTTTGATCCGATGATGGACAAGAGAACGATTTCGGCGGGCGCGGAAGGCGATGACGAGAAGCAATTCGAGTTGAGCCTCAGGCCGAAGTGGTTGCGCGAATACATCGGGCAACATAAAGCTAAAGAGAATCTATCGATCTTCATTCAAGCGGCGCGCAAGCGCGGCCAGGCGCTCGACCACGTGCTGTTATACGGCCCGCCGGGGTTGGGCAAGACCACGCTTGCGCACATCATCGCGAATGAAATGGGAAGCGATATCAAGTCAACCGCGGGTCCGGTGATCGAAAGAGCGGGTGATCTTGCGGCTCTGCTTACCAATCTCGCGGAAGGCGACGTCTTGTTCATCGACGAGATTCATCGCCTGAACCCGACGATCGAGGAAGTGCTTTATCCGGCGATGGAGGATTATCAACTCGACATTATCATTGGGCAAGGTCCCTCAGCTCGCTCGATAAAGTTGGAGTTGCCCAAGTTCACGCTTGTGGGTGCAACAACGCGCGCGGGTCTGATCAGCGCGCCGCTTCGCGGACGGTTCGGAATACCGCTGCATTTGGACTTCTATCCAATCTCCGATTTGGAAGTGATTGTGAATCGTTCGGCTGAGATCCTGGGCGTTACGGTTGAAGCCGGCGGCGCGAATGAGATCGCGAAGCGTTCGCGAGGCACTCCGCGAATCGCAAATCGACTGCTGCGACGCGTGCGTGACATCGCAGAAGTCCTGCACGACGGATTGGTGACAAATGAAGTAGCCGCCAGCGCGTTGAATCGCATGGAAGTGGACACCTACGGGTTGGACGAGGTCGATAGAAAACTTTTGTTGACCATTATCGACAAGTTCGACGGCGGTCCGGTGGGGTTGGGCACTCTTTCAGCCGCCATCAGCGAGGAAAAAGACGCCATCGAAGAGATTTACGAGCCTTATCTTTTGCAGATTGGTTTTCTGAACCGCACACCCCGCGGACGCACCGCAACTCGTCTCGCCTATGAACACCTTGGTCTCGATTTTGGGAAGTCCACCGGCCCAATCGACCAGGCAACTCTGTTCTAGACCGCTTTTCTTACCACGCTTTAGATTCCTGAAACCTTTTGCGCTCTCGCGGCACTAACGCTGCGTACGAGGGAGTAGCAGCGAAGAATAAAAAGTTGAACCTCGGTTGTGGGTCGCCGTTTTAGATGACCAAACACGCAGGCAGCATTGATCGAGGCGGTGGGAGATAGAGATGCAACAGACTGGCAAATCAACACACACCTCTGTGGGCGCGGCGTTTTTTGTATTCCTGGGCCTCGCGGTGATTCCCTTTTCGCTGAAAGCCGTCGGTGTGGAGGAATCGCTGAGCCCGAGACTTGCCGCGGCAACGGACGCCTGGCGCCAGGTAGCGGAAGCATTCGGCGGTGGATTTCAACCCGGCGCGCCGGCGGAATTGGCCGCTGTGAACTACGCTGAATCCGAACTCGCAAAGCCCATCGAGGAAGCGATTTATTCAGGCGAGCGCGGGTGTGAACACGACACCGCTTGTATCAGCCAGACTGGTTGCGACGGCGAAACTGCTTGCGAACGCGACATCGACGCTCTTCCGAAGGAACCGGCGAACAGTCGTGATGCAAATCTACGAAAGGTTGATCGCGTAAGAACTGTCTGCCGCAAATCGAACGAACGCTCCCGGGCGCTTGCGGCACGCGGGCAACTCGCGATGCATGTAGACGCAATAGAGGCTGCCCTGCTGGCCAAGCCGGTGGAAGCGCTAAGATTCCTCCCGTTGGATCCGGCCATCGAGAAGCAATGGGGGAATCTACTCGAGACCCATATGCGCCGCGGCGATTTCCAAATGCTCAGCGAGATAAAGCGGCGGCAGATGGAAAAGGAACTTCGGTTAGTGGTGAAAATGAAATCCCCGGCGGCTTCGCGAAAGGCTGCGGAGTGTAAAGTGCGAACCGCGATGGCGTCGGCGATGCGCTTAATAAACGAACCGATTGCAGCGCCGGATAACTGCGAATTGTAAAGACACCAATCCTGGCATCTCTCTTTGCTTCTGCGCGAGCGGTCAACAATTGCTCGCGCAGTTTTGCGTTTGCAGGACCCGCGAGGTGCATCAATAAATTGACGCACACTTCAGCTATCCCTAGAATACAACACAAATTGACGCGGGTCGGGAGGTTCAGATGTCAGAAGCGGGAGCGAACAGGAAAAAGATGCGAGAGTTATTGCTGTTCATACCTAACCTTGTTGGGCTGATGATCGGCTTGTTGCGCGATGATCGTGTTTCGCAAGCAGACAAGGCCATCCTCGCCGGGATCATCATGTACGTCGTCGTTCCAATCGACATCATTCCTGACTTCATTCCGTTTATCGGACAAGTGGATGATTCCTATCTGCTCGCGATTTCGATTCTGAGACTCTTGAACCGCGCTGAACGGCGAGTCGTTCTCGATCATTGGAAGGGGAAATACGATATCAAGCAACTCGTCGATAGCATCGCGCACATTGCAGAGTTCTTTCTGCCGAAACCCGTCAAGAATGTGTTGCGCGGACGCATCGAGCCTAAGAACCGCTTATCGGTTGTCGCCGGCGCGCCAGGCATGACCGAGTAATAAAATCTTCGACGCGCATTTAACGCCCGGAGTCCGCGCTCACTTCAGACGCGCGAAGAACACGCAACAGTTTTTCGTGAATCCCATCAAACGAGCCGTTCGACATTATTACAACGATCTCACCATCTTTCAGTCGCGGCGCAAGATCGGAAACGATTTCATCCGCCGTTGCTATCGAGTAAGCGTCCCGTCCGCGTCTTCTTAGATTCTCAAGCATTTCCAGCGGTGATATTGCGGTTTCACGCGTGTAGCGTTCCGGATGAAATAGCCGGGCAATGATGATTTCGTCGGCTTCGGCGAGGGCGTCTTCGAAGGCCTGTTGGAATACTTTTATTTGAGCAGTGTAAGAGCGAGGCTCAAAGATCGCGACTATACGGCGGCCGGGATACTTTCCGCGCGCGGCAAGCAGAGTCTCGCGAACCGCCGTCGGGTGATGCGCGAAATCATCGATTACGGTCACGCCGCGCACTTGTCCTCGAACTTCCAGGCGCCGCTTAACGCTCTTGAACTCAGCCAGCGCATCGGCGACGGCGCTTCGATCGAGGCCGAGAACTTCGCAAGCGGCAATCGCTCCCAGGCAGTTGCGCACGTTGAACTCGCCGGCAAGCGGAGTGCGATAGCGGCCGAACTCTTTCCCCTGTGCGGCCACTGTGAAAGTTGTTGCATCGTCCGAGAATATGACGTCACGCGCGCGCCAATCGGCACCCTGTTCAATACCAAATGACTCGACCTTGCACAGAGCGCGCGGCGCGAGTTCCCTTACCAGGTTTGAATCCCATCCAGCGATCAAGTGGCCGCGCCCCGGAATCAAATTGATCAACCGGC
>Ga0207684_10000201_pt1 | contig 92172 bp, 93 predicted proteins | sample KBSK5501metaG_FD_184342 | JGI IMG/M metagenome (GOLD analysis project Ga0207684, IMG submission 184342) | Corn, switchgrass and miscanthus rhizosphere microbial communities from Kellogg Biological Station, Michigan, USA - KBS K5-50-1 metaG... | ecosystem: Host-associated > Plants > Roots >...
CCCTCGGCAATCGACTCCTCGAGCTGCTCTTCGATCTGCGGCGGCGCGGGCTGCGGTACGACGAGGCAGTCCATGCGGCGAACATCCGTTGGGCCGCGTGAGCGCCTATTGACGGAGGGTGTCTAGCTGGGTACGGCAGCGCACACGGGGCGGTCAACCGGACCACCACGGCGCTCATGGATGTGATGGAAGTGGCTGACTATTCCCGCCCGGGACGGCTCGCGGTCTACCCCTATGCCGGCATGCGGGATGTCCCCTGGAGCTGGGACGGACGCGAGATCCCGGATCCGCTCCCGAACACCCCCAAGCCAGTCGGCCCACCTATCAGCGTGCTGCGCGGCTTTGGCCGATCGCTGAGCGTCTCTGGCGCGACGCTGAGCGGGCCGGCTGGGCCGGTCGCCGCAACGCCGGTCTCCGATTCGACCTGGGGCGCGGCGTCACTCATTCCGCTGCAGCCCCTCGGGCAGGCGACGACCTACGAGGCGCACTTCACCGGCAGCGCGGAGGGAACCCCGTTCGATGTGCGCTGGTCGTTCACCACCGCGACGATGGCCGCGCGGCCCTCGCTGGACGCGCTCTCACTGAGCTCGGGCACCTACCTCGGCTGGTCGCCCGGCGCCGGGAGCGCCCCGACGAGCTACCTGCTCAAGTGCAGCGGGTGCCCGGCGGCGATCGAGCGACGCATCTTCGCACCCAGCATCACCAGCGCGTTCGATCCGATCCCCTCGGGAACGCATGTGCTCTACTTCCTGACCCCGTACGTGCACGACGTGCCCGGGCAGACGGCGTACGTCTCGCTCAATGGCGGCGGGACCGAGCCGGCGTACCACGCGCGCTGGTACTCCCAGTCCGCGTATCCGGAGAACCTGCGGCCCGGAGAGATCGCGTCGGTCTGGATCTCGTTCATGAACACCGGTACCGCGCCCTGGGTACGCGGGGTCTGGGGGCAGCAAGCCAACCTCGGGCTCAACCTCGACGACACCCAGCCCTACCAGCTGCACATGGACGTGAACTGGCTCTGGAACAACCGCATCGCCGCGACCGACGCGGCCGTGGTGGCGCCCGGCGAGGTCGGCGAGTTCCGCTTCCAGGTCCGCGCGCCGATGCAGCCGGGCGTCTACTCCTTGCACGCCCGGCCCGTGGTCGACGGCCAGGTGTGGATGGAAGACGACGGTGTCTTCCTGAACTTCACGGTGCGATGACCGGACAGCGCCGCGAAGAGCGGTGCGTTGGGCACAGGTCGACGGCAGTGGCGCGATGAGCGCTATCGCGTGGGCTGGCTAAAGACGAGGTCCGTGAGAGTCTTCATGAGAAGACCGACCAGCCCGAAGAGCACGAGGTCCTCCAGGTGAGGTCCGAGTATGAGTTCGACGATCGCGCACAGAGCGACGACCGCGAGTCCAGCTCCCAGAATGGGCCGCCGGAAGCGTTCGTACTTCTCCACACGCTCTCTATGAGCGGGAAAAGGACTCGACGTGCAAGAGGGACCATCTCGTTTCGCCGGAGCGGTCGCAATACTCCTCGCGCTCATCGGCGTCCTGCTTGCGGTCGTTCCCCCAGGACCGGCAGTCGCGGTCCCGCTCGTGATCGTGACGGTGATCGCGGGCGCCCTCTCCGCCGTCGTGATCCTGGTTCCGCAGGTGCCCAAATGGGTACGGTTCACGCTCTGGACGATCGGGGTCGCGGTGTCCGCGTCAGCGCTGACGCTGATCCTCGTTACGCGTTACCTCACGGGGTGAGCGAACGCGTTCGAGCTGAGTGGGGCAGTCCTCCGGATCGACAACGTCATCGTGGCGGCGATCGCGTTCCACTACGCCGGGCCTGACAAGCCGATACTCGTGCGTGCGACCACGGACCGCCACAACGCGTACGCACTCACGAGCGTGGCGTGCGTTCACGCGCTCCAGCAGTCCCTGCATCTGTTCAGCCTCGTCCTCGATGGACCCGTCCCCGGTGCTGCCATGGCTGTGCGTACGTTGCGCGACCACGGAAAGCGCGTTCGATTTCTGACGAATGACGCCTCGACGAGTCGTGCAGATCGCGCGGCTGAGCTCCGTCAGTGTGGCGTGGATGCTGCAGACTCTGAAGTGTTCACCGCATGTGCGCGGACGGCATCGTATGTGCGACAGCACGGGACTCGGCCCACGCAACTACTTGTAAGTGGCAGCGGACGGCAGGACTTCTCCGATCTGCCGATCGTGGAGGAGCACGCCGAGGTCGTAGTTGTCGGCGACTTTTTTGCCGGTTACAGCCATCGCGCGCTCGACGCCGCCTACACCGCGCTCTGCGAGGGCGCGGAATTCATTGCAGTGCAGCGCAACTCCTCGTGCTGGCGTGGCGGCGCGGTCCGTATCGACTGCGGGTTTTGGGTGGCTGGCTTGGAGTTCTGCACCGGCCGGACGGCACACGTAGTTGGGAAGCCCGCCCGTGATGCGTATCTGACGGTGCTCTCGGATGCGGGCTGCGCGCCTCGCCGTGCGGTCATGGTGAGCGATGATGCGGACTCGGACCTACATGGCGCGCGTGCTGCACAACTGCACACCGTTCACGTCCCGCGGGCGACTGAGTCCGCCAGCAGTGGCGAAGACCAGGAAGTCCCAGACGTACTTCACTTCGTCCAAAGTCTGCAGTAGCCGCGGCACGTTCCCGCTTGTTGCGTTAGAGCCGGTGGTCCGGCGGCGCGGCAGTCCGACCCCTGGAAACAGCGCGCCTACCACCTGACATCGAGCGGCTCCGAGGACTGCTGTCGGTGTGCGCCGCGGCTGCGGGCAAGTGGAAGCCGCAAGGGGGCGGGACCTCGGCGCGGCGCTCGACCTCTGGGTCGCTGACGAGCTCCGTCGCGCCGGCTACGAGCCAGACGCGGCGTGGCCGCGTACGGAGGAGCCGCGCGTCCTCCCAGCCGCGATCGCGAGCGCAATGGGCAAGCTCTCCAAGGCCGATCAGAAGTCCACGGCGATGCAGCGGTTGCGCGAACGCGCGGGAGCGTCGGCACCCGTGGTCCTGGGCGACTTCTCGCCAAGAAAGTCGACGTGCTGGTCGCGGACTGGGACCGTGGGGTCGAGATCATGGTGAGTACCAAGCCGGTGACCGGCAGCTTCGGCAACAACATGAACAATCGCTGGGAGGAGTTCGCCGGGGACCTCCGCAACATGCGCGGGAGATTCCCACTCGCGGTGCTCGGGATCGTCTATCTGGCGGACGTCGCGATCCTCACGGAGCGGACACAGTTCAACCGGCTGCTGGACATGCTGCACAAGCTGCGCATGGAGTCGCTGCGGAGTCGCGCGTATGACGCGACCGCGCTCGTGCTCGCCAAGGCGACCGGCCAGGGCAAGGCCGACCTACAAATGAAGCAGGTGCCTGTAGACGTCGCGCCCGCTCAGTTCTTCGAGCGACTGCTCTCGACGGCGTGGGAGCGCTTGTCCGTCTCCGAGCGCGCGACAGCGCGTGAGCTCTACGGGAAGGTGCGCCTCCCGACCGCGGAGGTGCAGCCCTCCGGTGCGACGCAGCTCTCACTGAGCGACGACGAGTAGGGACGCGCGAACGACGAAATGAAAGACGCCGCAGAGCTCCTGTTCGACAGCGCGGTCTTCGCGGTGGCATTTGCCATCCATCCGCGTGCGCAGCTACGCGCGATCATCGCGAACTCAGGCCCCAACGGCCCTACTCGAGGGCTTGCGATGCTCGTATTGAGCGCTGGTGTATTGACGTACATCATCGTGCTCGCGGGTGTGCTTGCTCCTCGTGCTGGACCGGCGGCATTTTCGCAGCCACTCCGTCGCGCGTGATGTGCGAAGTCATTCCCGCCTAACAAGCTTCTCAAGAACGACCGATCGGCAGTCCCTGCCCTCGCGCTGAGTCTCACCCACGGCAACGCAGCCGCGTTGGCTCGTACCACTGAACGAGATCAGCCGCAGGAGTCGCTCACGCCGGTGGCGCGCACCGCGACCCTGACAACGATCGAGCTGTACGCGTTCGATCGCCGCCGGCCCCCAGACGATGCCGATCGACCAAGCGCCGCGCTGGATCGAAGGGCTGAACACGTTCCAGCACATGCGCGGGCTCGGCCCGTGCCAACGAGCAACTCCGTCTCCGGCCGTCGCAGTCATGGCCTGGCCTCATCGATGAGCCACCTTTGGACGGCCGGATTATGCGATCTACGCTGATATCGCAACATTGTTGACACGCCCGGCTAGACTTAGAGGCCGCCCGCTTCTCCACGAAGCGGACAAGCGGGCGGCCTCAAAGCCAAGGCGGCCCCGAACTCTTTTCGTTATTGTGCGTTAGAACCGGTAGGCGCACAACAATTGCAGTGGCAGGCGGACACCGCAAACGAACATAGCCCGAATTGGGGGCCGAAGATGGCGAGTAGGACAGAGGAACGCGAGTCGATAGCAGACGACATCGCGCGTCTCGCGCAACTTGTTGCGGCGTGCGCGCGCGTCGAAGAGACGGCTACGGGCGATCATCGCGCCGATGCCGCGCACCGCCATTTGCGGAGCTGTAAGGATGAGTTCGTCGCAACTCGTCCCGCGGTAGGCACCTCAATCGTCGCGACAGCGCTCGATGTTTCGCCGCAGACGGTTCGTAACTGGATTCGGATCGGACTCCTGCCATATTCGGAAGAGGGGAACGAGTTCAAGGTGCCAATGCGCAACGTGCTCGATCTGCACATGCGACTCCAGCAGCTACGCCAGACTCACCGGGATCGAAAGCGCCTGCGAGGGCTACTGGAGGAGCAGTTGCTCAAGGATGCGGTGTTGGAGTCTGACGAGCTCACGAGCGCTTTGCGCTCGAGCACGAGCGATGACGACGACCAGGAGTTCTCTGGACCGCCAGAGCGCGCCGCTCGCGTGCGGGAGGCGTCGCGCCGCCTGGATGGGGAGTTACGCGTGGCCCTTGACGAGGAGGAGCATCGCGACTCGGATTAGGGCGTAAGCAGCGTTGTTAGCGACTGCGGCTGCTCGTGGCCGAGCGAATCGATGCGGTCTCGGCGTTCGTCATCCGATAGGTCGCAGCAGCGCACCCGTGCAACCGACGTGTGACCCGGCTCATCCTCAAGGTCGCCGAGCGCGCGCAAATGCGTGATCGGATCGTGGCGGCCGCCGACCTTCCCAACCGCTCGAACCTCGACCGTATCAAGATCATCCATCCACTTGTAGACGATCGCCAGGTGATCGCGTAGTCCGGCGACGATGCAGAGCTCCGCGGAACGGCCCAGACGCAGACGCTGGCCGAGGCAGGGATTCACGAGGATCTTCAGAAGCTGCTCCGCGAGGTAGCGCCGCGTGGTGAGATCGTGCTTGTTCCAGTTCGAGCGAGTGAACCTTGGGCTCAGGTAGAAGGTCAGCATCAGTTACGGTCATCTCCCCACCGCGCTGGTTTAGCTTGTGTAGTTTTACTAGAGTCCTGCGCAACGTGCACTGCAGACCACTCCACGGGGAGGGAGGGCGCTGGCGTGACCACGCTGTACGTCGAAGAGTTCACCTCCGATCGACCGATCGAGACGGAAAAGGAAGACACCCTCGGACGGATCTACTTTGCTCGGCGGCTGGCGGAGGTCGCGGCGCTCGCGCGGGCCGAGCGCGGCCTCGTAATCGGACTCGTCGCGCCCTGGGGTGAAGGCAAGAGCTCGGTATTGGAGCTCGCGCGATCCGTGTTGCTTCGTGACTACCAGAAATCAGCGCGGGTCGTGGAGTTCAACCCGTGGCTATGGAGCGGCACCGGCCAGCTCGTTGGCCAGTTCTTCGGTGAGTTGACGCGCGTCGCAAAGACCGAGCGCGAGAGCTGGGCGAAAATTGCGCCCCTTCTGGAGCGTTATGGCGAGTTGCTGTCGAGTGCCGGAAACATCCCCGGGCCTCAATCGGGCTGGGTCAAGTTAACTTCGGGCGTTGTCACGCTGGGCGGGAAAGTCGCGCGCCGCCATGTTCCTGACCACGCAGACCTCGAAAAGTGGCGGCACGCGATCCGCGATGCGATTACCAAACAGGCGCTCTCGGGATTACCACGGCTGGTCGTGGTCATGGACGACCTCGATCGGCTGCTTGATAGCGAGATCCGAGATGTGGCCCAACTCGTAAAGCTCACCGCGGACTTCCCGCATACCGTGTACATCCTGGCGTATGACCGCCTGCGTGTTGAGAAGGCGCTGACCTCGTCAGGTGACGGACGCAGCTACCTCGAGAAGATCGTGCAGATTCCGCTGACCCTGCCGAGTCCGGATCCGCAGAGTCTGCGTCAAGTCGTCGAGGATGCGCTCTCGGTGGCTATCCGGCCCCTGCGCGCGGCTGGCTTGTGGGAGCGCGGCCGCTGGAACCGCCTGTACAGGGATGCGTTTCGTGGGTACCTCCGAACGCTTCGGGACGCCAAGCGCTTCGCGAACGGGCTCCTCGTGTCCGTGATCCAGATTGGCAGCGAGGTCGACGGTGTTGATCTAGTGAGCGTCACCGCACTTCGTATCTTCGCTCCTGACGTCTACGACCGCATGCGCGTGGATCGAGATCTGTTCGTGCCACGTCGCGGCCCCGGCAAACTCAGCAAGGAAGAGCGGCTGGCACAGTTGAACGAGCTGCTTGAGCCGATTGAGCCGCGCCGGCGTGAGCTCGCGCGAGCGATCCTCGCCGATCTCTTTCCGCAAATGGAAGCGACTCTCAGCGATGAGCGGCTCGGTGATCCACCGGCGCCGCCACGAATTGGGGATCCGGATTCGTACTGGCGCTACTTTGCCCTCGCGCTCACGCCAGGACAGATTCCCGACACCGACCTGCGCGCGCTGCAGACGCTCGCACTCTCGCAGGGGCCGGATTTCGACGCCAAGCTGAAGACCTACTTGAGCGCCCCAACCGCCGCGTACGTGGTCAATCGTCTTCTCGCGTGGGCGAGTGCGGAGGACGAACTCGATCTCTCGGAGCGCCTGATCGTGTTGGCGCGACTTCTCGCAAATTGGGAGAGATTCCCCAGGAGGACGCCTCGCTCCGTCGACCATCGTGGCCGGCTGCTGCGACACATCTTCGCCGCGTTGAGTTCAGTCCCCGCCGCGCAGCGAGCCAAGGAATCCATCCAGATGTTCGCAACAGCTCCGTGGCAAGCGATCGTCGCGGCCTACGAGGAGTTGGACGACTGGTTGAAGTTGTCGACCCGCGGGCGTGCACAGGTGCATGAAGCGCTCGTCGCGCGCGTCCGCGGCCTTTCAGATGCGGAGTTGCTGAGCGGGCCGGCAATCGGGGCCCTCGACGTATTGGAGAGCTGGGGCTCCGATCATGAAGGTCGACTGCGCGCCGAGCGCCTCGCGGCCGACGACGCCTCGTTCGTCGCTCTCATGCGGGACGCTGCGAAGAGATTCACTTGGAACATGCCATCCCCGAAACTGTGCAAGGCGAGGGCCACCGTTCTGCTACAGAAAGGCGGCCTTTCCGAAGACGATCAGGCAACACTGCAGGAGATTCTCCACGGCATCGCGGAAAAGGCCGAGCTGGAGCGCATCGACTCGCAGCGACCGTGAGCCTGACGACGAAGCGGGCGCCAATCAGCGTTGAGCGCGTGCAAGATGACCGTCGCGCGTGATTTTCGATCCTGCTCCGGCGTCACCAACGCCTCGTGCGCACATCCTCTGTCGGCGCTGATTCATCCGGGCCTTGACCTTGGCCTGGCGTAATGGATCGCGATTCATGTGCCTGCTTGTCGAGCAGCGTCAGGGCGATACGTCTAGTCGATTGATACTAGTCGTGGGTACACTGCGCCCCCCCCCGCGCGCGGTTCGCCTTTGTCGCTGGACGGTTGATGACGCTGCATCCCCGATCCTTCGCTCGCATCACAGCGTGTCCCGAATATAGCAATACCTAGTAAAACATGAGGTCGTGGGGCACTTGCTTGACTCCTGGGGAAGTACGTGATTAGTATGCCGCCACCACCTGGGGAGGGATGAACATGGCAGACCTCAAGTTGACGAAGGCCGAACTCGCGGCGCTCGACCTGCTCATCGCGGACCTGCAGGAGCAGAAGGTGCGAGTCAGGCTGCCCCGGACCACGTTCCTGGCGCGCGTCACCGCCACACTCGTACGCATCACGCCCCGAGCCACGCCGTACATCCTCGACGCGATCGGCGGCCCGATCCGGCGCGGTGGCAAGCTGCGCGCGTACGGCAAGGACCTCCCTGCCAACCTCTCGCTGCAGGACTTGATCGACCTGCGTGATCGGTCCCGCGGCAGCTGAATCTCCGCTGGCTCGTCACGTAGCCGGACCTCGGGGGATCGCGGGCGGTGTCAGTCTGGGAGGGCGTCGTGCTCGCCACGCTCGGGGCGTGGTTGGTCTTGTCCGTCATCCAGCAGTTCTCGCCGCCATGGTTCGCGCGCGTGCAGGGTATCGACATCTTTGGCCTCATTCCGCTCTGGACGTTCTTCGCACCGAATCCGGGCCATAGCGACTACCACCTCGTGTACCGGGACGAGCTCCATGACGGCACGATCACGCCGTGGCGGGAAGTGCCTATGTGTGAACTCCGGGGGCCACGATCGTTCATTTGGAACCCGGAGAAGCGCTCAAAGAAGGTGCTGGCCGACGTTGCCGCGGCCTTGGTGCAGCACGCCGACGCGACGTCCGAGCTGGAGACGCTGGTCTCGCTGCCTTACCTCATCCTGCTCAACGTCATCGCGGCGGAAGAACCGGTCCGGGCGGCCGCACGGCAGTTCGTCTTGGTCGAAACGTTCGGATTCCTGCGCCGTGGGCCCACGCGCGCGCTCCTCGTGTCGCGATTCCACCCGCTCGAGACCCGCCTGGAGGCGCTGTGATCGATGCCACCGAGGTCTACCGCCTGACACTCGCGCTCGCGGGTGTCGGCATCGCGATCACGACCGCCGAGTATTGGTCAAGCGCGAGCTCCTTCGGCCAGAGTGGCGTCTACTCATGGCGGGTGCTCCGAGTCCGCTCGGATGTCCCCGATGCGCTTGGCCACGCGATTGCCGCGCTCCCTCAGGTAGCGGCGATTCGCGCGCTCTGCGCGGTGCGAGTAGCCGCGCTGCTCGTCACGCTCGTGAGCGAGCCTGCCACGCCGTCGTTCGGGCTGGGAGTCGGCGCGCTGCTGGGCAGCGACCTGGTCCTCTGGTGGCGCCGTACCGCCTTCGGGGCCGACGGATCGGACCAGATGACGACTCTCCTACTAGTGACATCCTTCGTGTGCGCCGGGCCGTTCGCGACGCCCGTGACCATGGCCGCCGGTCTCGTCTTCATTGCTGCGCAGGGGTGCCTGTCGTACCTCGCGGCGGGGGTCGCCAAGTTGCTCTCGCCCACCTGGCGCACAGGACGCGCGGTCGGGATGATCTTCAGCACCGGCTCGTACGGCGAGCCCAGGTTGGCCGAGATGCTCGACCGTTTCCCGTGGCTCTCGCGGGTGGGGAGTTGGTCGGCGATGGGAATGGAGACGCTGTTCCCGCTGTGCCTGGTCCTCCCAGACCCATGGCGCTGGATCTTCCTGGCATGGGGGGCGTCATTCCACCTGCAGTGCGCCGTCGTCATGGGCCTCAACACCTTCCTGTGGGCCTTCGTGGCCACCTACCCAGCGATCCTGTACGCAGCGGGCTGGCTCGGCCACTGATCGATTCCATGCTCGGTATCGTGCCAGCGCACTGAGTGACCTCGGGCGCAGGTCCGCCAGGTTGGTGATCGCGAAGAGGTTCACCCAGTGCCGCAGCGCGTGAGCGTTCATGTGAGGGCGAGCCTCCCTTGCACGATCGCCGCCTGCGACGCGCTGCCCTCGGTACGAAGGTGGGTCGCACAGAGCTGCACGTATGGGCACAGCGCGCAGGTCCGCGGCGTGCGCGCGATATCCACTCGCTCATATCGAGCCGCTCGTAGCCACCTTGTGAGAGCGCGCGCATCTGCTTGACTGAGCCGAAGACGAGGTTTTCGACCTCGACCGCGCGGCCGTGTCGCTGCGACAACAGCTGCCCGGTCGTCGAGGCGACCGGCTCGAACTTCGCCTCAGACCGCTTCTGTTTCCAGGAAACCTGGCACTTCACCTCGTGCGAAATCCGTCGTCTCTGCGTCGTTGCGCCGTCGGCGGCGGGACTCACTTCTCGTCGGGTACCGGCACAATCCTGAGAGCAATCGCCCGAGTTGTGAGCTCGACGCGATTTGAGACGCCCGTCTTGCGGAAGAGTCGCGTGATATGCGCCTTCACTGTTGACTCGCTGACGCCGAGCTCGTGCGCGATGGACTTGTTCGCGAGGCCGCGGACGACCAGACGGAGGACGGTGGCCAACGCCGTGTCACGACACGCCGTGGCATCGGTGTCGCCTTCCACCACATGGGTAACTACCACTACGCGATCAATTCGGTGGTCAACAACGGAACCGAGGTCGGTGAGATGGCGAACTGGGGCGCGACGGTCTACTACTGCAGTGGCCTCCGGGCGAGCACGGGGCCACACGTGCACACCGAAGCCGCCGAGGTCGGCACCAACTTCTCCGATACGTGGGGGTTCAACCCCGAGTGCGCCGAACTTTCCCTACATCGGTTACTCGCAGCCGTGACGTACTCAGCCGCCGCCGGTGACCGCTCGTTGGCACCCCAAGGAGATACCCCGGCGCGCAACCCGGAAGGGAGTCGGACATGAACCACCGCAAGGCATTCGGCCCGATCCCCGGTCGTCGCAGTTCTCATTGCGATCCCGGTCCTTGTCCTCGGCGTTGTCCTCCTGATAGCGGGATGGTCAAACCGACAACCGACCCAGGTGCTCGGGCAGCAGTCGGCACCCACCCACGCGCCGCCCGCCTTCCGTCCAGCGAGTTCGGCGACCCCCGTACCCGCCAGCGCTCTGGTGCCGCAGCCCAACCCGTTCCTCGGGTACAGCATCAACGTTCCTCCGGGCTACCGCCGCGCCGCCTCGGTGGTGGAGTCGGCCGCTACGGGGCACGACATCTACACATCCCGCACGGCGCAGCAGGACAGCGATCTGTGCCGGCAGGAGCAGCAGAAGGGCTCCGACTCGCCCGAACGCATCTCGGACTTCAAAGTCGGCGTGTATGCCAACCCGAGTGGCGCGTCACCGGTGGATTTCGCGAACGCTCCGAACCGACGGATCGCGTTCACCACGATCGAGCCAACGACCGTGGCTGGTGATCCGGCGGCGAGGGTCGTACATCAACCGAGCGGTGATACGGCCTACTACGCGTGCCAGCGACACCGACCCTGAACAACAGTATGGCTGCCAGTCAAGTGCTTGCTAACATTTGCGTCCGACTCGGTTGGGTCCGAGGGAGGAGCGAGGATTGCAATCCGCCAGGTGACATAGATCAACAAACGCCCCAGTCACCATGGCCCCAACTTCAGTCTTTGAGATTAGTGGCGTTTGCGCCCACCTAGCGTTCGCTCACGTGTTCGCCGCCCGTGAAAAGGATTCAAGGGAGTTAGCCAGAGCGTGCCGATACCCGAGCGATTCCTAAGTGCGATCGGTGGAGACCCAGGCAACTGTGTCCTGCTGGTTGGCGCGGGCCTCTCGAAGTCTGGTCTGCGCATCGGTGGAGGCGGCATCCCCGACTGGGATGAATTGATGCGGCTAATGGTTGACCATCTTGAGAAGTCCGACCGCTACGACCAAGGCGAGATTCAGGCGCTGAGATCACTTCTTGACGAAGACCCGCCGCGGTATCTCGAAGTCGCCGAGTCCTTCTGGGCTGCCCATAGTCACGATCGCGACGGGTATGAGGCGTTCCTTCGAAGGCATCTCATGCCGCCAGATCTCGTCCCTTCAGCCCTTCACAAGCTGATCTTGCGCGCCGGCTTCCGCGGCATCGCGACCTATAACTTCGACCTCGTCTTTGAAGGTCAAGGCGAGCCGATCAGCCCGGTTGTCTACCCAGACCTCATGACCCAGGTCGGTCACTTCCAGCGGAAAGGATTCTTCGCCAAGCTACATGGCTCGATTAGTGGTCCCGCGGTCAACCTCGTGCTGACACGTTCAAGCTATGAGGAACTGCGCAGGCACCCTCAATACAGCGATCTCCTGGCGACGCTCTTCCTCGCGCACAAAGTATTGTGCGTTGGCTTTTCGCTCCGAGATCCAGATTTCCTCGGCGTCCTGAGTGACCTGAAGGAACGCTGGGGTGCCAACTTTCCGCCCCTGTTTGCCTTGATGCGTAACGCAACCGTTGAGCAGCGTAAGGAATGGCTTACGAAGGGTTTGGACATCCTCCCGTACCAAGATCACTCCTACGTTCAGACGTTCTTCAGTGAGATTTCAGGTCTACGGCCGGACCTCCCGAAAGCTCTGTCCTCCGATTCGGCCCAGCCGCCGACTCATGCCCTTGCGGCAACGTTCACATCCGTGCGCGACGTGAAGATGCATCAGCGTCTTGGGACTGGGGTGGCGGTCGCAGCCAAGCTCGTTGGCCTTGTCACCGGCAAACCACGCACTCACGGCGGCATCGTCTTCTTCGATTTGGAGGACGGGACCGGACAGATACAAGCCATGGCGAACAGGGCGGACTTCTCAGGGGAATCATGGACAGAGATATTGCGCATCAGGCGCTCGAGCCGTCTCTCGATTGTGGGCAATCTCGAGACGAGCCATTCCGGTGCGACGACAGTGCGGCTGACGGATCCCCCCGTGATTCATCCGGAGCCCACCCTCGGCGATGCCGCAGGGACCGGCGGCTCCCCACTGAAGATGCGTCGCCAAATACTCCTGGCGAGACTTCGCCGACGGGGCTCGGAATTCTTTTCGTCGAAGGGCTATGTTGAGATTGAGCCGCGTTTTGTTTCGTTGACGTGGCCCGATGCGGAACCCGCGCCGCTTCGCGTTGTCTACGAAGGATTTGGTTCGCCCGCATACCTCGCGCCTTCGCCTACATCGCAGCTTCTGACAGCCGTGATCAGTGGGGGGCATCCGCAGGTGTTTTGCGTGTCCCGGTGCTTCACCAGTTCTTACGTCGATGAAGTCGCCGGGACCGAGAGCTTGATCTTGTCGGCGCAGACGCTCGACGCTGATCTTCGCCAGGTTGCCGCCATTGCGCAGGAAAGCGTCCGAGCAATGCTGAGCGATGTGTCGACTCTCCCTGCCGACCTTACATTTCTTCAGCAGCAGTGGCCTGAGACTCTTGGAGAATGGCCGCCTGAGGCGAGTATGCAGCTCGCGAGTCCTGCCGTGTACCTCTTCGAAAAGTGGCGCACGCAAGAGCCTCTTGCGCATTCGCGCAGTGTCCAGCTATTCCGGATTCTCTGGCCAGCACTCAGGGGTGATGATCCGAACATCGTCGTCGCCGACGGCGCGAGCCAGATCCTCGGAAGTGTGAAACACGGAGCTCTAACCTTGCACTTGGATCGGATGATTCGCGTCCTCGAGGACGAAGATGTGCGTCGTCTCGGGCATCTGGCCTTTCCAGCTGAACATGCCCGACCGGACGTCCGCTCTTGAGAGCTGCATCAACTATCGAGTCGGCGTGGACGCGGACACCTGCTGGGTGTGCCCTCGTGCCAACCCGCGTCGAACGTTACGACTTGGAAAGTGGCCTCTTCTACGCGCCCTGCCTTTATGAGGCGAAGCAGGCAGTGTTGTGCAGCGACGATCCACCGTCAGGTACTTGGATCGCCTCAGCGTTGGTGGAATTCGTTCGCGGTGAGTTCGGCGACTCAGCGTCCCACGGCACTTGCCCACCAGAACCGACAACTGAGATTCGACCTGTCAATGCGGACAAGGTGGCATTTGAGTACCTCGTAATGATCGAGTCGCTAGCTCACTCGCCCTTCATCGAGCAGCTCTTGGCGCAGACACGCGATATGAATGAGCGCCTATACGCGCTATTTGTCCATCCAATCTTGGGAAACGCTGAGAACGCCCGCCATGTAAGTCGCGACTCGTTCGTGCGTGCCGTGACGGAGTTGAACGAGCGGAGACTGCGGCTGCAACTACTGATGCCGGCCTTCCCCTTCAAAGACCAGAACCCGTACCGGACCGCTGCGGCGGCGGATCACGTGGATCTTGGCGAGGTGGCGCTGCTTATTCGCCTTCACACACAAGTACTCGCCGTGTATCAGGTCCATCCATACGGTGCCGATTGGGTAATAGTCTCAGATGGCTCTGCGTTCGCCCCGTTCTTCTACATCGAAGAGGCTAAGGCTGACGCGTATGCGCGCCGCCTGCGTCGCTTTCGCGATTCGCTGAACCTACAAGGGACGGTAAGCATCCTCGATCTGAAGGACCTGACTCGCCGTCTCGTTAGTGCCAACCACGGCACGGACGTCTTTCAAAGTACAGCCGGGCACATCGAGAAATGGCTGCGCGAGCGCGTCATTCGAGACGGAGGGGCGCCGGCAGAACACTTCCAGACGCTCGTGCGCGGCATGAAATGGAACGTGAACTCGCGCTCGTGGGCCGATCGGTACGGTTGGGAGCGCTTCTGGCCTGTTCTAAACGAACCCGCTCCCGACTCCGTTCCAGCCGACATGCGCTCGGCTTGGACCGAGATCCACAGTCTGACGACGGATACAGCGTTTCAGTACGCAGCCTTCAATCTGGCCCTGCGCTACCACGATGCCTTTGGCAAATTGCTTCCAACGATGATTCGCGCAACGGTTCATCCAAAGAAGGGACAACTCGCCGCTCCATGGGTCGGGCGAGAGCACGAGCGGCCCTGGAACGGCGTGCCGCTTGTCACCACAGACCGATCGGTCCAAGAAGTGGAGACAACGACGTTGCTTCGGCTCGCGCGGAAGCACAACAAGCTCATCGCGTTCTGCGAAGATGGTGCTTCTGGCCCCTTCTACTACTCAGTACCTGACGTCTTGACATGAGGAGCGCAAAGCGAGACAACCGAAGAGGAGAACACAGCTGACATGATTGTTCACATTGCGCTGTACAAGTGGCGGGAATCTACGACGTCTGCAGAGATTGACGAAGCCATTCGCCAAGTGCGTGCGCTGAAAACGAAAGTCCCTGGCCTCGTCGACATTCGTTGCGGTGCGAACTTCTCGCGCTGGAACGAGGGCTACACGCACGCATTTGTGGTGCTGGCGCAGGACCGAGCAGCACTGGATTCGTACCGAAATCACCCCGACCATCAGACTGTCGCGAAGCGAATCGAAACCATGGATGCCGGCTCTATCGGGGTTGACTTTGAGGATTAGGGGGAATCGCGTAGGCAATGCCAGACGCGTCACCGTCTCAGTCTCGCGGTAGCAGAACAATCGACTATTGGCTCGAAACAGAGCGGCTAGTGTTGCGGCCGTTTACGGCTCAAGATGCACCGGCACTGCACGCGGTCGTTGGTAACGATCCGCTCATGACGTGGGACGGAACGCACCGCTCGCTTGAATACGTCGAGGGAACGGTACGCGAGCGGATTGAACACTATGCCGTACACGGATTTGGCGTCTTGGCGGTGGTCGAGAAGGAAACCCGCGTAATGATGGGTCAGGCGGGACTCCAGGTGCTACCGAAGACTGGAGAGGTCGAAATCGTCGCCTACACCGCTCGACCTCACTGGGGCACTGGCTATGCACGAGAAACTTGCTCGGTGTCGATTCACTTCGGCTTCTCGACACTCAAGTTGGCAAAGATCGTCGGGGTTACTCGAGTCGAGAACGCTCGCGCCCTAAGGCTGGCTGAAAACCTGGGCTTCCGATGGGTGCGCGACGACTTCGTCTATGAGGCCGACGTCAAGTGTTTGGAACTCGTTCCGGCTAACTTTCGACCGGCACCCGGACGAATGGTTGTCCATACGGGTAGCGCACCGAGTTGGTCACTTGCCGGAGCGTCGAAGGCGATCGAGGGATACGTACCTTAGTCTCCGGCCCCCAGGCCACTGCGAACGACTCGCGAGCGCAGCAGGTTTCCGTGCTCGACAAAGAGTCGTATGTTTGCCGGGTCGGGCTGCGCCGGCGGAAGCAAGTTGATCCGGTTGACACCGAGCGCAGCGTATTTCTGAGCTGTCTCTGCGTCGATGTTGCCGGGGACCGTAATGGTCACTTCGATCCTACCTAGTTCAGGCGGCCGGCCGTACATTTCCTCTGCGAGCCGGAGGCCGTCGATGGCCCGCTGAGCTTCCGCCACGTCGAGCCCATACCCATACCAGCCTTTCGCGACAAGCGCCGCGCGCCTGAAAGCAGCGGGTGTACGCCCCCCTACGACGATCGGCGGATACGGTTGTTGAACAGGACGCGGCCTTGTCCCGATCTCACTAACGGTGAAGCCGGCGGCGGCAGACGTGCTGTCGGTCCAAATCGCCTTCATAGCCTCTAAGTAGCTGTCGGCTTGAGTGCCCCGATGCGAGAAGGGCGTACGAAGCGCTTTGAACTCCGGCTCGAAGTAACCGACGCCGAATCCGAAGATTACCCGCCCGCGCGACAACACATCTAGGCTTGCGATTTCCTTTGCGAGGATGAGAGGGTTCCTGTGCGGCAGGACGACGATGCCGGTCGCCAGGAGAATTGATCTCGTACGCGCCGCCACGAATGCCAACGCCACAACGGGATCAAGTATCGGATGGTCAGGATCCAAAGGAGCACCTTGCATTCTTGGTCGGGGCATGACGACGTGTTCGATTACCCAGAGCGAATCGAGACCGTTAGCTTCAGCCTGTTGCGCGACTTCCGACAGCACATCCGGGCTCGCGTATGCACCGGCGTTTATCGCCGCGACACCGATCGCGACAGGCTCGCCCTTGTCGGAGTCCATGGCTATTAGCAGCATCCTAATCATCTCTTCCGACCCGAGGCATCCTGACAGGAGCCACAAGTCTGAGTTGTCTCGAGATGCCGCGGATCTGCGAGCGATTGACGTAACCGTGTCTGGAGCTACTGCTGATCGCCTTTGATCGGTTCTGACACATTGCGCGTCACGGTTCCGATGTGAGATGACATTCTCAGCTCCCTCCACCTCGGATCCAGCCGCCATCGGCGGTTGAGTCAAATGTGGAGGGAGATCGAGCGATGGCAGGGCCGAAATTCCCGCTGGGGCAGACCGTCGCCACGCCGGGAGCGCTGAAGGCTCTAGAGGAATCGGGCGAGTATCCGTTGGAGTTCCTCCACCGACACACAGCGGGCGATTGGGGCGAGCTCGACGGGAGCGACAAACGTGAGAATGAGTTCTCACTCGTTGACGGGTTACGGTTGCTCTCGGTGTACTCGCTTCGAACTGGCGAGAAGATCTGGATCATCACCGAGGCCGATCGGTCGGTAACGACGATTCTTCTGCCCGACGAGTACTGACTGGCTCTTGGAGCTTCTCTTAGAGCCAGTCTCGCCTTTGATTTCGGCCCTATCGGTCCCAATGTGTGCCGCTTGACTCATAGCATCCAAAAAGAGTATCATCAGCGCCTGAAAGCCGGCTCCTCCGAACACCCTGCTGCTCGGCGTCAGTGCAGGCAGTAGAGATCTTTCGAAGGAGCGCGCCATGGACTCAGACTTTGGCAATCATCCGGTCGAGCTGGTCTTTCGTCTGGATCGTGCGAACCGCAAGCTCGCCAAGCTCAGCGTCTACCCCACGACCAAAGCGCTGTGCCAGCTGGCGATCGGTCCCCTCAACTATGAGGAGTCCATCGACGCGAGGCAAGAGCAGCCACTTCGCGAACGCCAAGCTGCCGCCATCTGGCTACGACTGGCTGACCGTTTCGTCTGGCTCACGGCGACCCAAGCTGCAACCTTGCGCGAGCAGGTCGCGTCGCCGGAGTCCCACGGCAATTGGCGGCCCTACATCGAACGAGCCAAGGAGCGACCTGCCGGACGCCGCAAACGTCGCACGCCAGCCCGATGACCGACATCGCCGAACTCAACAACGTCGCCGAGCGACGTTTCAGCTGGCTGGCCAGGCAGCGCGGCTGCCAACTCTCGCACGAAGACCAGCTCGAGCACGTGATGAAGGTCCGTGGCAGACGGCCCGACTTCTACGCGCGCTCGCCTTCGGGCGACTTCCTCGCGGAGGTGAACTCGTTCATGGCTCAGGGTCCACTCGATCGTCGAACCAATCGTGTTTTCAGCATCGGCATCGACGAGCTCCTGAAGCCGATTCAAGGTGTCATCGACGAAGCTGCTCCTCGATTGCGCGCGCATGCGGACCTCCCGATCGCCCGCGTGATCATGCTCGATGACTGGTGCCAGTTCGGACGTGAACACGTCCGCCGCCTACGCGAGAGAGTGCCGAAACCTCTCTCGGAATCTAGAGTCCGGGTGCGTGTGTCGAACCCGAATCCGCCTGTCGAAGCCTCGGGGCTCGCGCTGCCGGTGCTCGCACTCCCGGAGCCGGAGGGAGCCGGCGACCAGGAGGCGCGCTACGCGGCAGCAAACGCCTTCGTGGGTCTTGCGACCGGCGGCGTGCTCGCGCGGGCCACGCGCCAGGCTGGCTTCCGATGGTGGTGGGTCAACATTCCAGTCGGAGTCCTGGTGTCGGTCGCTGGATCGATCATCGGCGCCGCCCTGACGCGTGCAGCTCTCTGGGTCATGTCGCGGGTGGTGCATCGTCCGCTTGGCTCTCAGGCGCGCTTCTTCATTCGCTACGTCGGATCATTCGGAGGGGCCATGACCTCGTTCGACCTCCTGGCTGACCGCCTGGCAGGGCGGGCGCTCTGGCCGGGCAGTGGGCGGTGGTCCTGGGTGCTCGGCTGGCCGCTGGTCGTGTTCATGCTGATGGTCAATGCGGCCGAGGTGCAAACCCGAGCGCGGCTGGCCGTGGCACGCCAGACGTTGCTCAGCGAGCGCGCCGCGATTCGGAACCATACGGCGCTCGATGCCGACCTTGCCCATCTCGCACAGCGGCGTTTCGCGTTCACCTTCGTCTACGTCGACCTCGACGGGTTCAAACAGGTGAACGATCTCCTGGGTCATGACCGTGGGGACGAGGTACTCGCGGCCGTCGGCCGTGCGCTCGAACGGCTCGAGGTCGTCGCGTACCACCTGCACGGCGATGAATTCGCGATGCTGCTCGTCGGTCACGACGATGACACGCTCGAACGCGAAGTGCGCCGCGCGTTCGATGCGATCGTCACGCTGGGCAGTACGCACGTCGTCGCGCGGACCAGGCGATGCTTCACGCCAAGACGCAAGGCAAGCGCTGCCTGGTCACACCCGACGGCGGCATCGTCCGGCTCGGGAGGGCCGGTTGATCGGCTGACGGCGAGGGTCGACGAGTTCTCGACGCGTCTTCATACCCGCACGCGAGACGAGCTCGCGACCGCCCGTGCTGCACGCTGCGCTGAGCGGAGTCCAGCCGGCAACGTCTCACGCGTTTCGGGCTTCTGTTGTCAGCGGCAGGCGAGCCGACGGCTGACCTCGACCATACGTCGGTCACCGTGCGGCAACACCCGATCGCCATCGGATCCGTTCGTCGGTTTGAGCCGCGCGGCTCCCCGCGAAGCCTACTCGCCGAGGAAGTACGAGGCGCGCTTCTTGTAGACGCGGGCAAACGCGCGCAGTTCGACGACGTCCAGACGCCGCTCGCCCGTTTCGGCCTTGGTCACGAAGGATTGCGAGCGGCCGAGTCGCTTGGCGACCTCGACCTGGGTCAGGCCGGCGTCCGTACGCGCTTGCCGGAGGCGGCGCAGAAAGTCCTGCTGGTCGAACGAGCCACGACGCACCACGACGTCGAAGGGTCAAATCCATAGCGGAATAGTCCAAGATGGACTACACTGTGCGCCCCGAAGGCTGCTCGTGTGGGCACGAGGAGGGGTCGTGAAGGCGTATCCACGTGCAGGATCGCGGGTCGTCGATGCCCGGACGCGTCCTCGGCCCTCTTGCGCGCGACGGCACGGTTCGTAAGGGAACGCGTGCTGGACAATCCTCGCGGCGTTCCGGAATGGGCGGTTGCTCGACCAGGCTCCGCGCGTGTACTGGGGACCGTCGTGGGGCAGCTCGCGAAACTGGTCGCCGCGGGTCTGCTCGCCGTGCTGCTGGTGTCGACGATCGCTCCCGCGCTGGTCGAGGCGCTCAGAACATCGAGTCCGCTCGATGAGCCCGGCACAGCGCGGAAGCTGCTCGATGCGATCTCGCATTTCGACACCGCCGCGCTCGCATCGCTCGAAGCGTCATCGGTCCGGGCTGGGTCGACCGATTTCGAGAGCGCGCAGAGGGTGCTCACGGCAGCGCTGGCCGGAAGCGAGATCGAGTTCTTGGCCACTGGGTGGGGAGCGCGCGACTGGGCACCTTCGGCGGGCGTCAGCATCGCGTTCCAGAACCTCACGTTCGGGCCGCCGCAGCGCACAGGGAACACTGCACTGATCCAGGTCCGCGGCGGGTTCGAGGCTTCGAGCACGAACGCCCTGGCCGACGCTGCGCTCAAGCTCGGATTCCGTCGCTCCTTCGTCGCCAGCGTGCCGTTGATCGCGAGCGGCTCAGGGGGCTGGCTCGTTGACACGCGCACGACGCGAACGACAGCGCCGCAGCCCTCGGCGCGGAGCGCGACGGCGCCACGAGCGCTCGACGTCCCGTTGGGGCTGGCGCCCAACCCCGCTGGGTTCCCGAGCGCTCCGTCGAGCTACGTCATGCAGCGCACTCGCGTGGGCGGCAGCGACGCGCTGATCCTCTCGGGCTGTCAGCGGGACGTGTGCTTCTGGGGTGGCGAAGCGGACGCTCCGCTAAGCGCGGTGCACGCGGTCGCTACCTGGAGCGGGACTGGGCCCGCGTGGGGTGTCTTCATGGCCGCCGACACCCGCGACCCCCAGCCCTTCAGCGCGTACCTCGCGGGCGTGATCGCGACGCAGCAAGATCTTCGGGTTCTCTCCTTGTTGGCGCAGGCAACCTGTTGTCCTTCCTGGTACCAGCATGTGCCGCCGCCGTGTGTCGACACCACCAACGCGGCATGTCGACAGGAACTCGACCTCCGTCGCGATAGAGGCGACGTCGTCCTCACGCTCAATGGAGTCGAGGTCGCGCGCGACCGGATCACCACGGCAGCCGGCGGCACCGGGTTCGGCATCGCGTTCGCCAAGGACACGACGCTGACGCTCACCAGCCTCACCGCGACACGGAGCCTCACGCCATGACGCGGACCGCGATCTCGGACGGCTGCAGCGCACGGCCAGCGGAGTTGAACGAAAGATGACCACACGCCCGAAACAACGCTCTCATGCCGCGCTCAAGTTCGCCGCGGGTGTCATGCGCCTGGCGGCGGTCCTGATCGGCGGACTCACGCTCCTGGCCACCCTCTCAATCGTGTCCGCCACGGGCACGGCGACGCGCGGCGTCGCGGACCTCGCTGGCGGCGGGCTGGCGAGCAGCCTGGGCCAGGCTGGCGGACTCGCCGCGCTCGTGGTCGCGGCGATCGGACTCACCTACGCCGTGTTCCTCTGGGCGATCGCCGATGTCTTCGTCCTGCTGGCAGATGGAGACGACATCCAGCGCCGGCTCGAGTTTCACCTCGCCAGCCTCATGACACGCGCGGACCGCTCCGAGACGCTCACCCCGGTATCCGCGATACCCGAGGGTGGGTCGCCCGCGCCGACGAGATTCGTCGTCGTCGGTCCCACGGCGCTGCGGGTGTTTGGCGCTCCTGATCGCACCGCGCGAACGATCGGACGGGCCGAGCCCGGGACGCAATTCGAGCTCGTGGGTGAACGCGGAGAGTTCGTCGAGGTCCGCACGCCCGAGGGGATAGCGGGCTTCCTGCCGCGGGTCGCGGTGCGGATGGGCAACTAGCGAGATGGCATTCGCGATGTACCTCGTCCTGGTCGCCTTCGTCGAACGGCTCGCCCGCGGCGCGACGCGCGATTGGCGGCCCCTCGATCGCGTCGCGCTCGCGCTCGCGATCGCGGGCATCCTGGTCGCGACGATCGGGGCCGGCCGCTCGTTCTCGCTCGCCATCGCCGAGTCCGTCGAAGGTTCGCTCGCCGCCCTGCGGAACCCAGCCCACCCGCAGCTCGACCCGGCCCTGGTCGCCATCGCGGCGGCGGTGCTGAGTCTGTGGCCCGCCTGGCAGCTACGCGCGCGTTTGAGACTCTCGCCGTCCGCACGCGTACTCGACGCGGTCGTCCTGGGAGGCTTGACCGCGCTGATCGCGCCCGTGATCGTCGCGACGTTCTGGGACCTCGAGAGCGTGCTCGTGGCGCCCTCGTACCTGGCCGATGCGGGCGGTGTCATCGTGGGCTTCGCCGTGGTCGCCGGGTCGGTCGGACTCCTCGGCGAACGCGCAGCACGGACAGCTGACGATGTCTTTGACCTGGGAGCGTTTCTGCTGAGTCGTATCGGGATTCGCGTGGCGCCGACGAATCGCCCCGTCAGCGCACATCCCCCCACACAGCTGCCGGTTCAGCCGCCAGTACCCGTGCCGGACTGGGCGCGCGCGGAGGAGTCGTCCCGCTAACTCCGACCTCGTGCTCCAACGCGAGGGCGTGCCGACCCCTGTGAACAGTCCGCCAGAGCGTCGTAGCTCTAGTAATGCGAGTCAGGTGCTAGCGGGCCCCGGGGGACGCACTCACGGCCTACGGTTTCTTCGACCCGTCGGCTGCCGTGTCCACGGCGTCGTTCAGGGCCTTTGGCTTGGTGTCGCGAGCACAATCGCATTGATCCCGGTGGCGAGCAGCAGCTGCGCCAGGCACGACATCCGCAACGCGTCAGGTTGTGCACAACGTCGCCGAGATGTCTTGCAGTCGCCACGTCGTCGTACTGCCGCTAGCGCATGCCCAGCAGCACGCGTAGCCGACGCCAGAGCAGTCTCAGCAGCGCCACGAGGCCGAGCTGTGCCGACGCGTCCGACCACTCATCTGCTACGTCGACAGCGGCCACGCTCACAGAGAGCATGTGGTCGAAGTCTCGCGCGTCCTCAGTCGCAAGGGGCAGGAAGAGCTGGAATGTGCGCACATCCGGTGTGAACTCGTAGTGCTCGGTCCGGAATCGATCGAAGCGGTCCGATCCCCGCAGACGCAGGACCCAGTGCTGCTGCTGCCCAGGGTCGATGCGTAGGCCCGATCGCCCGAACAGCGTGGTGAGTCGGATCCGCAGTTCACCCCCGCCGCTGCGCTCCATGAACAGCACGCGCGCCCGACGTTGCATCCGGGGCGCATCAAGCTCGAACGCGCTGGCTGAACGGTTCGCGATCGCAATCTTGAGCGCGACGGGTTCACCTGCCGCGTAGGCAGGCTGATCGGTCGTCACGGTGAGCGCAAGCTCCGAGGTGACTTGCGCGAACGGCCAGCTCATCTAGACCCACCGCCCGCGGAAGGATTCGCCGTGGTTTGGATCGGCGAATTTGCCTCGTGGATCCACGCCCTGTTGACCTCGGATCTTGTTCTCCTCATCGATCGCCTGGTCGTGCGTGGGCCGATTGCCCTTGGGCTGCGGGCCTGGCACGTGATCGCCCGCGTCCATGTGCGCCGCGTGTCCGCAAAGTTCGTGCCCCAACACGATCGGCTTGGGCACGTAGAGCTTGTTGCCATTTGTGTCGTAGGCACCGTAGTCCCATGGCGAGTCCGTCGTCGGAGCATGGATCTCGCCCCCGCAGCCTTTTCCTTTGCCACCGCCAGGCTGCGTGTCGCCCTGGTCATCCGCCGGCGCGGTGTAGGGCAACTCCTCTGGCCCGCCATGTACGTTCCAGGTGTTCTTGGAGGTAATGAGCCGACAGACGCATTGGCACGCCGCGCTGTTCGGACCACCGCTGGCCGCCTCGCAGCCACCCACGATCGCCGTCACCGAACCGTCGTCCGCGAGCGAGAAGCCGGCCTCCGGGCACAGCGTGCTCAGCTGCCCGAGCAGGTCCGCTGCGCCTTCTTTGAGAACCAGCGTCACGGCCGCTGCCGCGCGCCGTTCGCTCGCTTCGCGCGCACCCTGGGCCGCCACACCGTCTGGTTTGGACCTCCTCGTGCGGTTCGCGACGCTACAGCCGGCTGTGGGACATGTCCAGTGGCGCACGACGCGCCATCGTGTCGACTTGACGCCTGGAGGTCATTACCGAGCTTCGCCGCCTGTGAGGGCCCGACGACGACGGTCCGAGACTCGGGGAGGCCATCGAGCTCCCTGCGGATCAAGTCGGCAGGCATCACGAGCGCCGCCGCAAACGCGTTGATCTCGATCTCTTGGCGATCGATGCCAGCGGGTGCATCGTCGTGACGCCAGTTGACGTGAATCAAGACGTCGAGCGGAGCGAGACCAGCGACGACGCTGCCGTGCCCGCTACCCGTCAGGAATCAGGCTGCGGAGCGACACGCTGGCCTTCGTTGCCATGTGCGAGAGGCTCTTGAGGCTCGGGCTGATTTTGCCGAGCTCGACGGCGCTCACGTACGCGCGTGTGAGATACGGCATGGCGAGCTTGGCTTGTGAGAGTCCCGCCCTGATCCGCGCCTCGCGGACGAGGACGCCCACGCGTCGCTGCAGGTCTCGCGGCGGTGGTGGCGTGCGGCGACGACGCCCCGCGCGTGGTGCGGGCATCGGCGCACTATGCCACGGCGATCGCGAACAATTCGGGCTATGGCCAGCGACTCACGCACACGCCCTTGGCGGCGCCTGCACTCACCTCGCTGGCGCGATCGCGACGCATCCGCCCGCGAAACCGGCGTGGTCTCGGCGGCACGCCACCTCACGCGCTCGCGCGTGAGCTCAGCGCGTGTCGGCGACCGAGAGGCGCACACCCTTGACCCACGCGGGCGGCTTGGCGAAGTCGTAGGTCGCTGAGACCAGGGTCACCACCTCGGTGACCATGGCGCCAGCCGGAGGGGGCGTCACCGTGAAGTCGAACTCTTGGATCCCATCGGTCGGGGGCATGACATAGATCCGCGGCTCAATGCGCGCGTCGGTGTATCCGCCCGTCGGCACGGTGCCGTCCGCTCGCAACGTGATCGCCGGCGACGCTGCCGTCGGGCCCCGCACTTCGACCGACCGCAAGGTGATCGCGCTCATTGTCTTCCTCCCCGTCTTGCCCGCCGGCATTGGCGGCGGCTGCGACCTCTCGCGCTCGCACTCGCGCGTGCACGACGAGTGGGCACGCGGCGAGGATTGTATTGCTTGCCTCACTATACTCGGCATCCCGTCTCGTGGCGCTCACGCCAGGCGCTCGAGGCTAGGGTCCCCAGGGCACGCTGACGGCATTGGAGGACGGCGCATGGACCCAGCGCGGTCGCTGATGGGCGGCACGCCTGCTGGCACGGCATTCGTAGTGACTGAGGACAGCGTTCGGTGAAGTGCGCGCTGGCAGTCGTCGGTGGGGGCCTGACTGGTCTGCTCGCTGGAGCAGCCGCAGGCGCTGGGATTGGGATGTACCTCGCGCCTGGTCCGGTGACGCTCGGCGCGATGAACTTCGTCGCACTCTGCGGCGTCATCGGCGCGGCCGGAGGCACGGGTGTGGGCGTCAGTACGGGCTGCCTTGACGCATAGAGTGATTCCGTGAGTACAACAACGGTGATGCGCCGCCCTTCGTCGCTGGCTGCCACTCTCTCGTGGATCCTCGTCGTGCTGGGGGGCGTGGTCTCGTTGGTCGCGATCGTCCTGTTCGGCTCGGACGGCTTCGTCCTCGAACTCGTCGGCGTGGTGCTCTGGGCAGCCGGGATCATCGTGCAGGCAGCCATCGGCGCTGGCGTGGTGCTCACGCTCGCTCGCCGGCGGTAGACCGGTCGCCACGAACGTCCCGCGCGCACACGTCCGACCGCGCCATGGCCAAGTCGCGAATGCGTACTCGTTGGACGGGAACGCGAGCGAGGTCGAGCCGCTCGACCCGCCCGATGGACACGGCGCCGCGTGACTGCTGAGGCCACGGGGATCCGCCGTGTACAGGCGTGTCCGGAGGCACTCCGGCGACGCCGAGAATCCATACGCCTCGCGAGACGTTGACCGAACTCCTGGCGGCCCTCGCTGGTGTGCTGGGCCTCCTCATCGTGTGCGTTGGCGCAATCCTGGTCGCGCTGATCGTCGTGTGGCGCCCACACGGTCGAATGGGTCGAGCGATCTTCTACGCGGGCACCATCGGCCTTCCGCTTGCCGTGCTCGCCGCGCGAGCCGCGGACGAGCTCTCGATTCTCCCGACGTTCTTCATCTCGCTCCTGGCCATCTTCGCGACGACGCTCGGATTCCCGGCCATCGGCCTCCGGCACGTGGGCGTGTGGCCGGCGGCACATCGGCGTCGACTGCGCACTGATACCGTGCTGTACCTGATCGCCAGCGTGCTGTGGTTCTCGGCGCTGTATTGGACAGCCACCTCCGCGGCGATCGAGGGACTGCACTTCGCGGTCGCGGCTCCGTTCGCCGACGCGGTTCCGCCACGGTGTCTGAGCGATGCCCGATTCATCTGCACGCCCCTGACCTTCGTCCAGGCGCTGGAGTTCAGCGCCGGCAACCTGTTGACCTTGGGCGCTGCCGGCATCACTCCCCTGGACGACGCGGCCCGACTCTTCGCGCTCCTGCAGCTGCTGCCCGTGTTCACCAGCGTCTACGTGCTCGTCAGGAATTAGCGCCTGCGCTCGAGTACCCACGCCGCGAAGACGGACAACGGGTACAGCTCGCTGATGACTTGCACCAGCTGGACTTTCAGAAGCTCTAAAGGCGACTGCTCGAATGACAGCCACAGCGTCGAGACAAGGTGCCAGCCAAGAATCAGCCCAATCGTCGCCACCGCTGCCAGTGCGAGAGACGCGTGCACTGCCAAGGCGAGACCGGTGAGCAGCAGCACCTCGCGACGCGTTGCCCGGCGTTGCATGGCCTTGGGGTAGCGCGAGAAATGCGGCGTGCGTGGCGAAGCGCCCCGCCCGCAGATTGTGAATTTCCCCGGATCGTCACAAGCCTCTGAGCACGATCTGCGTCGTTGGCCGACAGGAAACGCAGGACTTCGATGCCACGTAAGGTCGCAGATCTTCCGGGGGTCGTGTCCGACCAGCCGTATTGAGCGATTAGCGCACGCTGAGCCGGACGTGTCGGCTGCCCGGCGCGGAACGCAGCGCTCGCAGCCGTGTTTCCGTATCAGGTCAGTGGATATGCCGCGGATGGCCGCACATCTCGGGTCTTACCTCGGCATGTGCCGGCACCCAAGTCGCGCCGCCTTCTCGGGCGGCCTCGACCCGATGGCGACCATCGTGAATCGTCCACAGGGCCTGGCGGTCGTCCCAGTACACGTTGATGGGTCGCCAGACCGCCCGCGTCGGAGCATGCAGGTAGTACGTCAGCACGCCCTCGTAGCGGGCGTCGTTCCCGACGGGTTGCCCGCGTTCGAGTATCGCATGGACTTCGTCCAAGGGTCGAGCTGCCTCGACGAACGCGAGCCAGCGCTCAGGCCGTTCGTCCCGCTCGCCCTCCGCCCAGGCAGGGACCGTCTATCTGAGTGATCGGGACGCGCGAGAAGGTGGATGGCGCTCATCCATTTCAATCCAGCGCGCTGGCGGACCGACTACGTGGTGAAAAGATTGGGCTCCAGCCCGCAAGCGCCGATGCGCGTTCGCACGCGTCTCAAGCCCCAACTCGACGGACGTGCTAGTAGCCCCCGGTTTGTTGGAGTGAGGGGTGGGCCATCTGCGAGTCTCTCCTTCGAGTCGGGTGAGTCGGTGGAGATAATTCACCCTAGCTAGAGGCGGGCGTACTCAGGGCAGAGCGACGCGGCCGCTGCCTCCAGCACCACCAGTTGTGGAGCCAGCACCACCTGCTCCACCTGTTGCGTGAACCGAACCGAGAGATACGGAGTCCCCGACGATGCGAATCGCTCCGCCCGAGCCACCTCCGCCGCCGTAACCACCGTTTGAGCTACCGCCTGGAGCACCATCGGCCGAGACGTTGAGCCCGCTGATCTGGGCTCCGAAGATGATGGCGGTCCCGCCGCCCTGACCGGCGCTGTCGTTCCAACGCTCACTTCCTGATCTCCGACCGCCGCCGTACGGGTTCGTGCCCCAGGTGCCACCGCCACCACCGGTGCCGAGGAAGATGCTCGTGCTCAGGTCGGAACTTCCGAAGACGATCCCGCCGCGGCCAGGCGTGCTGGCTCCGCCGGTACCGTCGCCGCCGTTGGACGCGTAACCCCCGCCACCGCCGGAGCCAAAGTTCGTCGCGCCGCCGCCCCCGCCGCCGTTCGCGAGATATGTGCATGCTCCCGCTCCGGCCGGAGACGATCCCTGCTGCGCCACCCCGTCACCGACGGACGGGCAGATCGCAGGAACTCCATCCACGTAGCCACCGTGGACGGCGCCATCATTCCCGTAGCCGCCCTTGAAGCCCTTCTGGGAAACGTCGACCGTCGCGTTCGTGATGCTGCGCGCGCGAATGACGATGAGTCCCCCGGAGGATCCGTTCCACTCAGACGTGGTGAGGGACCCAGTGACGTTGCGGTAGTGGTGCACGAGCAAGACCTGCGCCCGCGAGCTCCCGTCCTGCGTGTATGTGTGCGCGAGGCCGCGCGTGACCGTCAGCGAGCCTGGCCCGGTGCCTCCGACCGTCGCGTACTCATATGCGCCCGCTCCCGCACCCTGGACTTGCCAAATCATGATCTCCTGGCCCGCAAGGAACGAGGAAGAATCCGCGACAGGAATCGTCATCTGTCCGGAGGGCGCGGCTGCGCTAAGCGCGCTCCTAACATCATTCGGGTCTCCGCCGGCGAAGTCGCCGTCCTCACCTGCACCAAAGATCGAGCTCGGTGCTGGTGTCGGTGTGGGTGACGGACTCGCGGTTGGCGCGGCGGTCGGCGAAGGCGATGGACTGGTGGTGGGTGGCGCAGTCGGCACCGGCGACGCAGTTGGCGCGGGGCTGGCCGGCTGCGGTGTCGGCGTCGGCGGTGCCGGACTCCCAAACAGAGCTGGTGACGGCGACGCGGTTGGCGCCAGCGATGCCGTCGGCAGAGGAGTCGCCGACGGACTCGGTGCGGGGGTCGGCGTCGGCGAAGGTGTGGGCAAGGGGCTCGCGGAGGGCGTCGGCGTCGCGGACACGATCGGCGAGGGCGTGACCAAGGAGCCCCCCACTGGAGTCCGTTCGGTTCGCATGACGCACGTGTTGTTAGACGACTGGTCTCCCGTGGTAGCCCAGACCTCCACTTCGCGCAGCCCGTTCGTTCCTGAGGCGTCGACTGGTTGAAGCACGACGGAAGAAACCCAGCGCGGCGGGAAAGTCACATCGATGCAGCGGGGCCCGCCACTCGTCATGTCCAGATTGGCGATGAGGCTGCCATCGCTCAATGAGATCGTCAGCAGATTGATCTGATTGTTGTCGGTGTCGCTCTGCTTTCGATCCCACACCACGATGCGGCGAATCTGGACCAGCTGCGGGAAGTAGAGCCCGAGGGTGAACTTGTGCCCCCCGTACCACTCCGTGCTGAGGTCACCGTCGACGACAGCCGGCGCCGCCGGGTTGAGCACCGCGTTGCGCGCGAGATTCCCCGCGAGCGTGGTGCCCGGCGGAGTCGGAACAGGCGTTGGCGCGGAGAACGGCTGGACCTGCACGGACATCGCTCTGCCCGCACAGTCGCGCAGATCCGACTGGTCCTGCCAGTAGGTTCCGCAGAGATCGGTGAAGTTCGCGCCGCGATACACGAGCAATTGGTAGCGGCGCACGAAGTTACCGACGAAGCGAACCGACGTGATACCACTGCCAAAGGTCGTCGGGCGCAGGTCGCTGACATCCGAGGTGATGAACAGGCATCCACCTGTCTCGCGGAAGTCGGTGTCCCGGAACAGGACGATCCCGTTGCTCGCGGGCGCGCAGGCGGTGCTCTTGTGCCGCTCGACCCGAATCGACCCGGTGGAACCGTCCCAGCCACGTGCCGCCAGGTCAGGTACATCCTGGTCGAACACGCCAGGCCGGCCAGTGAAACCTGAGCCAGCGTTGAGGTACACAGCGAGAGCACCGCCCGGGTCGGCGAGCGAGCGGATGTGGTCGAGACCGACCGCGGCAAGATCCGCGAGGGGTCGTTCGGGTGTGACGGTGGCACAGGCGCCCTGGTAGTTCGTATCCGCATAGACCGTCACGCTGTCGGAGCTCGGTGAACAGGGGCTGGGCGCCGGCTGGCCGACCGCGAAGGTGAAGGTCGGGCTCCAGGGCCCCTCGACGCCGCCGCGTCGAGTTTTCACGTGCCAGCTGTAGCTGCCCTTCCACATCGCTCCGATGTCCAGACGGCTGCGACGCTGCCACCCACCGAAATTCATCCGGTCATAGGGCCCGCCCCACAGCTCGACGAACGACTCTTCATCCGATGACGACCACGCCAGTGAGACCGGTTCGCTCGTGCCGAGCGACATGCCGTTCGCGGGGCTGACTGGCACCGGCTGGGTGTCCGCTGGCATGACATCGACACTCCAGTAGATGCCGATGTCGGGAAGCCAGCGCCGGCCCTCGATGACGGGCCGGAAGAACTCTTGATAGCTACCTGGGTCCTTGGGCGCGGTAACGCTGAACGTGAAGGTCCCGTACTCGCCCGGACGAACCTGCTGCTGGTCGAGCAGAACGCGGCTTCCACCTAGCCATCCGGGGCCACCTTTGAAGAATTGGCTAATCCGATCGGTTACCTGCGCGGTACCGAGCCGCAGCGACTCGGCCTGGTCGCGGAACCAGGTAGCGGCGCCGGTGTTTTGCAAGCGGAGCCACAGCGTTGCACTTCCGCCCGGTGCCAGGCGGAGTCGGGCGGACTGCGAGTCGTAGCCGAAGTTCCAGTCCGGTAGAGCTGGTCGGGCCGTAGGTTCGGGCAGGTCGCGAAGATGGATGTACCAGTCCGCGTGCACGTCTCGCTCGTTGAACGAATGCGATCCGAGCGGCGAGTTGAACTCTTCGACGTGAGCAATGCCCTCGACGACGCGGGCAACCCACGCGACATGGCCGCTCTCCCAGTAGGCGATCGCGCCACGGACTGGGATGTGGTCGACCTTCGAGGGATCGATGGACTCTTGATGGGCCTTCCAGTGACCGGCATCGCCCCACAGCAGGTCAGGGTCCGCGAACGGCAGACCGTTGGTCGTGTTCAGTCGCCACGCGACAAAGGATGTGCACTCGTTGATTTCAAAGTTCCACGGATCTGTCGCGCCTGTGTTCGGCGAGAAGCCATGCTGCTGCAGATAGTCCGTGTACTGCGCACCCGCGGTCTGATCGGCCCGCGCTCGAGTCGGAGGGCCCACAAGAAGGAGCGCAACGACGGTTGCGACTAGGAGCGCCATGGTCAGCGGCAGTCGGCGGCGGTGAGCGCCGCCGTCTGTTACGCGACGACCACAACACGGGTGCGGCGACGGAGCGTCTGCGTGGGTCGCGCTTGGCACGAGAGCGCCTCCCCTGGAAAGAACGCGCACGGGTCCGCCCTGGAGATTGAAACAGCGTTGAGTGGATTAGTCAATGCCCCGTTGAAGGGTCGACCCCATGAGCCAACCATCGCGCGGCGGCGGGACCTGAGACTAGGAGGAAGGTCTCAAAATGCTGGGCGGAGACTTGAGATCCGATCCTGAACGCGTGGCCAGCCTTGGGGCGACTGGTCAATCCTGACGCCGGTTGCGGTCCGGATACCTAGGAGAGCAGCGTCCGGAAGCCTCCTTCGCCCGCTCTGTTGAGAACCAATAGCCCCAACTTCTCTCGGTGCTTCAGATCGATGTCGGCCGGCGGAACGCCCTGAGCGAGCTCAGCGTCGTACTCGGCTTTGATCTGCTGCAGCAATGCCGTGAGGGCTCCGGCCGTCTGCTGAACCTGGAATGCGTTCGCGTGATTCATTGCTCGGGTCCAGAGGGCGGGAAACGCCACGCCCGGCGGGAGATGGGTGTCCACAAAGGCGATCTTCGCCCTCGCCAGGCTGTCATCGATCGATTCGAGGAAGAGGTTCTGGAACCATCGCAAGAGATCGAATGGCCCTTTGAGCAAGCTGTCGATGCTCCCAGCTGTGCCCTGCGCCTGTCCGACGAAGAACGTTGATCGAAGCACGAGCTCGACTCCCGCCCCCAAGGCAATTGCCCACAGCAACAGAGGTTGCTCGACCTTTCCGGCGCCATAGAGTGACAAGAAGAGGGCCCCCGGTACGACGCCGCGGATGACTAAGTAGGACAGCCCTGGGCCGGTCCTGGACGCGCGAACTAGGTTCTTTCCGTAGACACCCGAGATTCCTTGCAGGCCGGCGAGCAGGCCGACACCAAAAGACGCGAGGGAGTTTAGGTATGCCCAATCGAACTTGAGCGCGTCCAGTGAGGGCACGGCGCCTACGCGATCTTCGCAGTTAGATCGTTAGCTCGAACGCTGGGGCCCTTGCGATGATGATTTCTCTGGTCTCGTCCTCTTCGTTCCGCACCTTGACCCAATTGTGTTGCTCGAGATCACGGACAATCTCTCGCACGCGAGAATCGCCAACTGACGTGAGAGCAGTCAGTTCCAAGAATGGCATCGCCCGGTGGGACCGGAGAACCTTGATCACCTCGGCATAGTCCTTGTCCCTCGGCATGTATTTCACTCGTCAACTCCTTCACCGAACGTGGCCTGACTGCCCAGGTTTCCAGTCCCCGTCATGCATCGAAGTAGAAGCATTGGCAAGCTGAACACCTATCTCACCCCTCGTGGGATCCGTGTTGCGCTCCGCACCGCAGATGGCGTCGGGGCAGCGATCGTCCGCGCGCTTCTGGCCCGTTCCACCTGTTGGATCAGGGCCTCATAAGTCTGAGTCGAAAGAGGCTTCTCGTGGAGCGCCCGCAGGAGCCTAGTTGCGGCGATGGGATAACTCGCATAGCGCGAGCGCACATCAAGCGGCACTTTCTTCGCGTGGGCCAGGTGCGTCTCTGCGTCGGCGCCGAGAACTTTTGCGATCTGAGCGATGGTTGCTTCAGAAGGAGCCGGCAGGCGTCCGTTCTCGACCTTACTCAGGTATGTGAAGTCGACGCCTACCTGATCCGCGAGTTGACGCTGTGAGAGTCCGCGAGCGTGTCGCTCGCGGCGAAGAACCGCACCGTACGTTTCCTCGTCAGCACGTGATGGCATATGTGCACTCCTGGATGAACATGATGAAGATTGCAGGTATGTTGAGTACCGTACTCAATTTACTAGAGGCGTCAAGTCCCAAGCAGGGATCGATCTCTTGGTGCCTCTCTCGGCCGATCGCCTGCTCATCCCGAGGTTGCGCGCTCCGGAGACGGCACCTTTCGATCCTCGCTCATAGAACGGCGCCAAGACAGCGACAACTCTCCGGACCTTCGCACAGCCTCCTCCGACGAGATCGCACCGCCAGCGATGCCGCGCATCAGGACGAAGGGGCCAGTTAGTGGGTCGCAGAAGCGAAAACGGTATCGGCGCGCAGTGCCCTCGCGTTCTAGGACCGGGCCCCGTCCCGGTTCACAGAATTGCAATAGATGGCGCTGGAAGGTGGCCACCTTGTAATCGCGGCCGGTGATCGCCGTGAGAGCTGGGCGGAGCGATCCAGGAGAGAAGAATCCGCGCTCGTCAATTTCGGCCAGAGCACATGCCAGAAGCACCTCGGCAAACAGGTGGTCGCGCTGGGGACTGGCGACCGCCCGCGTGTAGAGGCTCGCGATGCTGCCTTGTCGGCGCGCGACTGCGTCCCGAACGGCAGCTTGCAGATCGGGGAGCCCGATCACAGAGCGACCTTCGCGGATCGTTCGCTTCGCGGCAATCTTGGTCAACTGATGCGTGTAGAACGGGAGACCCTGAGAAAGAGCGATGATGTTCGCACGAGCGTCGGGTTCGATGCCAATGCGCACACGACTCAGACCGCGCTGAATGATCTGGGCCAGCTCGTCGTCGGACATCCGAGGCATGCGGACCTGCACGATCGCCCGGTCGATCGATCCGTGTTCGGCGATCAGTGCGTCAATCGTGTCGGCTACCCCAACAAGAACGAGTGTCGCCTTGGCCCCACTGTCTGCCAGCATCTTGATCACGTCAGCGACGTTCACCGACGTATCTGGATCACGAAGGCGATCGAACTCGTCGAGGATCACTACGATTGAGCGCACCTTCTCAACGAGCGCCAGCCGTGCGCATGCCATGGCCGGAGTAATCCGGCCGCTTCCGAGCTCGTCGGCCAGGGATCCGACCTTCTGGGCCCGAGTCACAGCGAATCCTGGCCGATAGCTCGGCACGGTGGGGACCTGTTCAAAGACGCGATGCCAGATGGTCGTGAAGTTGTCCCCGGCGGTACAACTGACAGCCGGGGTAACAACATCGGGGTCGCGGAAGTGAAGGATTCGAGCCGCGACATTGGCGAGCGAGGTTTTGCCGACTCCGCGCTCTCCGAACACGATCACGTGCTGCCCGGCCTCGTCGGTCGCGCCGATCAACATGTCGAGTTCGCTCGCACGACCCGCGAAGAGATCCCGCTCGGTGATAGGCGCCGATGGAAAGGCGGCATCGAGGCTTGTGAGACGGTCACCGAGCGTCGGTTCACCCGCAGCGACATCCCCAGCCCAGGGAAACCGCAGGTTCGGACGCGGCTTCTGCCCCTTCTCCTGCAGAGATTCAGCTCGCGAACGCTTCTTGATCGGCTTCTTCTTTCCCGTCACCAGTATCCCTGAATGACCCGTATACTCGCCCGCCAATGCCCAGCAGGGATGATCGCGTCCGCCTAATCCAGGATCTTGAGCGCGTGCGCGGAAACACGCGCGTCATCACCTACCTCACCAACACCCGGCCCGGATTCCACGAGTCCATGGGCCTTGAAGCGGTCCCGATCTTCAACCGCCACCTACGCAAGTTGCCCGGGACCAAGCGGCCGAACATAGACCTGTTCATTCACTCAGACGGCGGTGACGGAATCGTCCCGTGGCGCTTGGTCAATCTACTGCGGGAGTACTGCACCGAGCTGACCCTCCTCGTGCCCCACCGAGCATTCAGTGCCGCGACTCTGCTCGCCCTGGGCTGCGACAAGGTGATCATGGGCCCGATGGGCCATCTCGGACCAACAGACGCAACCGTCAATCATCCATTCAACCCTCTAGACCCCCTACGGCGAAATCAACTCATGCCAATCTCGGTCGAGGACGTGAGTTCGTTCATCGCGATGGTGCGAGAGGATGTCGGCATCCGACATGAGGATGAGTTAGTTCAGGCTTTCAACATCCTGGCGAGGAAGGTCCATCCGCTCGCACTCGGAAACGTAAAGCGCTCGACCTCGCAGTCGAGGCAGATGGGCATCAAGCTCTTGAACAAGCGCGTTGCTCCGCCGAGTCTCACGGACCACGATGTGACCGAGCTCGTGGACAAGCTGACTTCACGGCAATACTTCCACGGCCATACGATCGGCCGGGCCGAGGCTAAGGACGATCTAAAACTCACATTCGTCGAGGACGCGCACCCAGACGTGGCGGAGGCGATGTGGGCTCTTTACGAAGCGTACGCCGAGGACATGCAACTGGAGCGCGACTTCGACTTCATGTTGGAGGCAATGGGCGGCAGTCCACCGGCGATCCCCGCGCCGCCCAAGATGGGCAAGGCAGGAGATCTTCCGGAGCCACCGCCAACCGTTGTCACGCGCACGCTCGAACCGTTGGTCGCGACCGTGATCGAATCGACCGGACGCCTCGACCGAAAGCTCGTCCAATTCGAGGTGACCTTGACCCGCGACTGGAAGGGCTCGATCGACAGCACAGGACCGATGATCGTCGCTGACCACTGGGAGGTGGTTGATGACGCTCCAGCGGCGACCGCTGCCAAGGAAACGAAGGACGCCGCTAGCGGAGAAAACGCGAAGGCCTAGTACCTTAGTGGCTGAAGGCCTAGCGGCCCCTCGACTTCGACTGATCTTGCAGCTTTCGCTCTTGGGGAGGACTAGGCGGCTGAACCCGCGGACGCGGGTCCGAGACGACCGGCCGATTGCCAGCTCCCCCAAACCGCGGCGGCATGATCGGTCGATCAACGTAGCGCGCTGACGCCGGGCGTCCCGAATTCTTCGGCGAAGCGACGAACGGTGCGCGTGCACTAAAGGTCTGCTCTCGGCTCATCATGTCGCTCCTCCTATCTGTTGGATTCACTCGATATCTAACCTAGAAACGCGCGTTGTCCATCGGTTGTTTCGTCTCATCCGGCACAGAAGAAGGTCCTAAACCGCTGCAGGTCGAGGGCCAGGAGAGTTAGCCGACACCGCCGGCAGGCGGCCGGACATCGCTTCATGCTCTTCCCCCGCCACGACAGCGGCAGGCTAGCACAGGCCAGATTGGGGCCAAGAGCCTGTCGCAGGGCTGTTTTTGGGCCCCCCAGACAGTGGCCGGGCAACAAGGCGACGGCCATGCGCGTCGGTTGACTTCCGCTCAAGCCCTGGTGGGGGACTGCGCCTCCGACCTATGGGGCCCACTTGAGCGGGGAACTCAGGGTTGTAGTAGAGTAGTCAACATCCCTTCCCGGAGGAGTTGGCATGAAGCGTCAGGTGACCTGCGTGACCAAGCGGCCCTCGCACTTCGATCCGCACACCCGCATCCAGTCTATTGGCGGCACGGGCTGGAGACACTCCGAGGACGACGCGATCCGCCGCATCGAGACGGGCAGCGACAGCTACTTCGTCAACGTCGGCGGACGCAGCGTCGAGGTGATCGTCGCGGTCCACGACGGCCGCAAGTACCTCAAGACCACGGCCGACGGCTACGCGCCGAACAACCTCCTGAGCTTGCCGGAGTGTTGATCACAAGTGGCCATCACGGTGCGAAGGGAGGGGTCTGATGCTCGATCTGCTCGTTGCCATCGCGCTCGCGGAGGGTCGGTGTCGCCGCTGCGGCGATCCGCTGCAAGCGTCCTTGGTGGACATCCTCGAGCACTACGGCGTCGCGCACCGCGACGCGGTGATCTTGGCGGCGGTGCTGAGCGTCGTCATCTGGCAGGGCGCCCGCTCGATTACCTCGCGCAGCTAGCGAACGACAAGGAGAAACGGACATGACGCAGACCCACGAAAGCGAAGTCCACGACGAAGAGAAGGACGGGAAGGGCCACGGGCACACCGTCGAGATCACGATCAACGACAAGGAGTTCCACATCCACTCGCCCATCCTCGGCTCAGAGCTGCGCGCGCTCGGCCAGATCCCGACGGCCAACCAGCTGTTCGAGGAGCGACCGGGGCCCGATCTCCTGATCGAGCCGAACGAAACGTACAAGGTCAAGCCGCACACCCACTTCTACGACCTGCCGACCGGCACCGTCGGTCGGTGAGCAGCCTCGAGGAGCAGCTCGAGTACGCAGTTGCGCACCTCCCAGGTGCGAAACTCGCGACCCAGCCCGACGGCATGCGCGCCCTGCGTTGGACGACAACGCTGAGCGCTCCGTGGACGCCGAGTGAGGTCGAGCTGCTCGTGCTCGTGCCGCCAACCTATCCAGCGCAGGCGCCGAGCGGCTTCGATCTGCGCGGCGCCGTGAGCGTCAATGGCGCCGTGCCGGCCGGCGTCGGCAGCCGCGATGTCCTGGGAGTGCAGCACCAGCACTTCTGCTGGAACCCCGCCGGCGAAATCCGCTACACCGAGATCGACGGCATCTGGCGCTTCGCCCAATTTTGCGAGCGCCGCTTCGCCCAGGTTTCCTGATGACGGCGGAGCTGCGGATGTTGCAGGAGCAGTTCGAGCGCTTCCAGACCGACATGCTCGCAGCTGCGCCACTGGAGACCGTGGCTGCCTGTCGCGTCGGTTGGTGGCGCGACAGCGATAACCAGCTGCATCTGCTTTGGCGCGAGGCCACTATCGCCGAGGACGCCGACTACGTGCGCCGCAGTCCCGGCGGCGCGGTGGTCCGACCGACCTTTCACGCGCCGGTGATCAAGAGCTGTCGCAGCCGGAGTGAGGGATTCCTCCTTTCACACACGCACCCGTTCTCGACGACGCCCGGCTTCAGCGGCATCGACGACGGCGGCGAGGACGAACTCATCCCGAAGGTGCAAGCCCGCGTGCCCGGGGTGCCGCACGGCGGCTTCGTACTTGGCACCAGCGGCGGCTCGGTGCGGGTATGGACCCCCGACAAGAGCGAAGTCCTTCCGGTCGTCATTCGCCTGTTGGGTCGCGTGGAGAGCCGCGACACGACAGCGACGATGTACGCCCGCCAGGATCTCGCCCTCGGTCCTGGCACCGCCGCCGCGCTCGGCGCTAATCACGTCGCGATCGTGGGAACAGGGGGACTCGGCTGGCAGATCGCAATCGGGCTGTGGCGTCACGGTGTGGGTCGGATCACTCTGATCGACCCGGATCGCATCGAAGAGACCAACCTTTCACGCCTGCCGGGCGCGCGTGCGAGCGATATCGGCCGGCCCAAGGTCGATGTGCTCGCGGGGCTGCTGCGCGCCATGCGCGGCGACGGTGTCCTTGACCGAGTGCCAGCGGCCTTTGCGAGCCCGATCGCCCGCGCGCACGTCGCAGCCGCAGATCTGGTCATCGGTGGCACCGACACGCTCAGCTCGCGCCTAGACCTCGATCGCTTCAGCCGCCGACTGCTCGTCCCCTACGTCGATACCGGAATCAACGTGGCGGTTCGCGACGGGCGGATTGAGCGGATTGGTGGGCGAGTGACTGTTTCGTGGCCACTCGGGCCATGCCTCTCGTGCATGGGCGTCCTCACACCAGATGCCCTCGCCATTGAGGCGGAGCCGCTCGGATACCGTGGGCGGGCGCGCGCCGAGGAGGCGGCGGTGCTCGGATACAACATGGTGGTTGCGGGCTTGGCAGTGGTCGAGGCGTTGGAGCTGTTTGTTCCCCACCGTCCGAACGCCCGGAGCTCGCGCTATCTCGTGTACGACGGGCTCCGCGGGGTCACGCGCGAGATCGCGGTAGGCGCGGCTGGACGCTGCGGAACCTGCGGCGATCTCGCTGGAGCGGTCTCTGGACAGCTGCCGTGAGCCGTCGCCAACTCGCGGAAGCAGAGGTCTGGGGCTGCGTGCCAGCTGTTGCCGCGTATGAGATCGAGTACATCGCGATGTTGGACTCGGCTCTGCGAATCATCGACCTGGACACCGATGACCAGTACCGCAAGCGGCTAAAGATCATGCGCTCGGGCGTCGAGATTGCGACGGTGTGGTGCTCCGCTCTAGGGGACGATACGTCGGTGTGCTTCTTGGTGACCGACGATGCTGACTCTTCGATCGTGTCCGAGGCGATGGATTTCATGGAGATGGCGACGCGTCGTGCGCGGTCGCAACGGATCGCTCACGCACCTGCGGGTTTCGGCCGCGGCCGTCGTGCGGCTCGAGGATGAACCCAGAGGTTGCCGGTCGCAGCCGGGCAGAATGGACCCGAAACTCGCGACCGACGCGGCGCACGCCCTACCTCGTCGTCGCGTTCGTCCTTGTTCTGATCGCGGCCACCGCGCGTCCAGCGTTCGGCGCTCGCGGCGATTGCGCTGAGCCCATTGACCAGTCGCCGTACCTAACCGGCAACTTGGCTGTGTCAGCAGGAGAGCCCATCGAGCTCAGGTTCCGCTTGCGGAACTGCGGGAGCACGACGTGGTCCGCGCCAGCCTGGACATTCCGTGGTCAGGTGGTGTGGCGCTCCGGCTCGAGCATCGCGATTGCTCTGGATCCCTTGCCTGGAAAATACGCCGGCGTCGTACCTCAACTCGTGGGGCTCCAGGCGTACTACGCCCACGTGACCGAACAGGTTCACGAGGACGGGCGGCAATTGCGGATCGGCGACCGGGTCCGCCGCGGCGAGCTCATCGGCTACGGTCGCGATCCGCTTGGTCACGTACATAGCTCGCTAAAAGCTAATGGCGGGGACGAACGCTACCTCGCCAACACACTCGACCCGAGCACGTACTACGGCTTCTCGCCGGGCACATTGCAGTGGCCGCACTGCGGAAGTGGGCACGTTCCGATCCCGTTCTAGGGCGATGCGCGCCTCGCGCAGGAGCGCTACCGACGCTCAACTGCAGATCACCTTCGCCCACGGCTCCTCTCGGGACGTGGACGGATCGGCCTGATCGGGTGCGGACGGGCAAAGGGAAGTTCGATCGCCCAATGGAGGCGCTCGTCGTTGCGTGCACCCGGATGTGAGGCGCCGATGTGAAGCCGCCCTGCCACCCGCAGTGTGGTGCCCTCGCTGCCGACCGTCACCTCGTCGATCAGCTGCTCGACGACCCGCCGACGCTCCTCGAGCGCCACGGCGCTGCGGTCGAACCGGGTGAGGCGCGCGGACAGCTCCTCAACCGTCGGCAGGTCATTGGCGGTGGGCGGCTGGGAATCGGCGAACTCGCGGGCTCGGCGGTCGCGTTCGGCGCGCAGCTTCGCCAGCACGTCGGCGGCATTCGGGCGCAGGCGGTCGGCGGGGCTCGGCCCCAGGTAGTGCTGCGCCAGCGACGCGGTCGCCTTCTGGAGCGCGTACTCGGACTGGCGCAGGCGCTTGTGGAGCCGGTCGCGGCTGTAGCCGCCGGTCTTGATGCCGCGCTGCGCCTGCAGCACGGCCAGGAACGCCGCCGCGTCGAGCAGCACCTCGGTGATGAATGCCCAGATCTGGCCATCGAGCTGATCGACCAGGATGTCGCGCTGGTCGCAGCGCATCTTGCTGTTGCGGGCGACCTCGTTGCTCGAGCGCCGGGGGCAGTGGTAGTGGGACTGACGACCCAGTCCACCACCGCGGACCATTGCCCGTCCGCAGTTGCCGCAGCGCAGCATCCCGCGCAGCAAGGTGCGCAGCACCAGCGGACCGCACTTGTGGGTGTTGTGCAGCGTTTCCTGAATTGAGAGGAACAGCTCCCGCTCGACCAAGGGCGGCACGGCGATCGCGCTCCACTCCTCGGCCGGGCGCAGTGAAGTGCGCTCGCGCGCTCGACCGCTGCGCGTGTAGCCACCCAGCAGCTGAGTAATGAGCCGGTTCTGGTAATGGCGCCCGATGTAGGTCTCGTCCTCGAGCAATAGGCGCAGGCTGGAGACCGCCCAGACCGAGGATCCGCGCGGGGAGGGGACGCCGGTGCGGTGGAGCTCCTTCTGGACGCGCTTCAAGGTGCCCAGCCGGGCGTAGAGAGCGAACACCAGACGCACGACCTCGGCGTTCTGCTCGTGTACGACGAAGCTCCGATGGCCCCGATCGTTGACGATCGCGTAGCCGAAGCGGGGGTAGTAGGAGGCAAGCTCGCCCTGGCGGATCTTGACCAGGTTGCGGAAGCGGCGCCGCGCACCGATCTGCTGGACCTCGATCTCCGCGGCCATCGCCCAGGCCATCTGCTCGATGGCCCCCATCTCCTTCAGGAAGCGCACGGAGACTCCCAGGCGCTGGAGCTGTCGCGTGAGCAGCCAGGACACGCCGTAGTTCCGGCCCAGACGGTCCACGCCCTCGACCACCAGGGTGCGCCACTGCGCGGGGGCCACCGAGAGCGCCTGCATCAGCATGTCGGATGAGGGACGGGTGTCGTCGCGGCCGGTGAAGTCGTCGCCAAACACATGCGCGAGCGGGACGTGGAGATCCTGCTGGATGCGGTACTGATCGATGCGCATGAGCTCGCGCGGCAGGCCGGTCCGATCCTCGCCGACCTGCGCGGGCGACGAGACGCGCACGTACGCGTAGCCGATCTTGCCGTCGGGCGTACCCGCCGGGATGCCGAGGTGGTCCTTCCCCACGCCGTCCGCGAGTGCTGCCACCACCATCGCTCTCGTGTGGACGACCTGCTCACCAACCAAACATGCCCGGTTCCGGTGTGTCGAGGATTCCGACACTGGTATTGAATACGCAGGTCGAGATTTGAGTCATACACAGTCGAAAACAGCGTCTCCACAAGTAGATTTCCACAGATGTGGGTATCTCCCGAGCTGACGCTGGGGGTGAGGGTCTCAAGGGATGGTCCGGCTTGGCGCGGGGAGCGACCGGCCCTACGAAATCGGCAGCACTCCATACGTCACGTCCGCGACAATGCCATCAGCCGGGCCGCGAAGCGAGATGAGCAGCCGGCAATGATGAAGCGCTCACCTACGGGAGGCCCGCCATGAAGACTGGAAGAACATGGTGCCTGCTTGCGTTACTCCTCGCCCTCGGAGTCGTCGCGTGCGATGGAGACACTCAGCCGAAGCCGGCGGATCCGGTGGCTGTCAAGCTGCTGGTGAACGTCTTAAGTGGCGTGAAACAGACGGATGGCTCGGACGCCTCAAGACCAACAAAGGCTGAGATCAAGAAGAGGCTCGCCGACGGCGTGAAGACGGCCAACGAAATTCTCGCGCAATGCAAGGTGAAAGATCGAGTTTTCACCAGACAACGACATCGACTGGGATGCGCGGAATCCCGACCACGCCGATTCCGAAAACATGGACGGCCAGTCCGGGGGCGACCAAGCCAGGGCTGTCGATACGGACGCGAAGAAGGAACTCAGCAAGAGGAATGGCGGCAAGAACAAGGGGATCAAGCTGTATCTCGTCTCGGAAATCACCCACAAGCTTCACGAGAGCGAGGCTGGCGTCGGCTATTGGTTCCCGGACGCGGAAGACAAGACGCAATTCGAGCCAGGGTTCGCGGTCGTTGAGGCCGGACAAGCCGAGATGGGTCGACTCCTAGCGCACGAGCTCGGGCACGCTCTCGGGGGGCTCGATGATGGCAGCGTGAAGGACAACCTCATGAACCCTAGCCCCGGCGTGAACGACAAGAACGCGCTTACGGATGAACAGTGCAAGCGGTTGGTCCAGGGCGCGTCCAAACGCAGCTAACTCAGGTCTCCACATGCCTAGGTACCAAATCAAAAGATCCCCCCACTAGGGTGGCGATGTTCAACACCAGCCACTTCTAGTCGGAGCTCTTCTCTTGTACCGCACTGCTCGCACCACGCCGCTGTCGGGTACCTTCTGGCCGGCGTCCTCGCACGTAGCGCTGGCGTCGCGCTCATGCCGGCCATGATGCAGGGCACCGAGCTCATTCCAGCGAGCGACGACTCGATCGCGCGCCTGGATGACGGGCGTTACTCGCGTAATCCCGCGGCGCGTCGGACGCCGAGCGCAAACGTGTGACTCGTGCATTGCTTGACTCCGACTATACTTCGGCCGCCATTTGCGAGCGAGCTATCCACCTAATCAAGCGCGTGCGGAACGCGGTCGGAAGAGATGGGGGCGACAAATGACCGAGCGACGGTGCACCGTGAGCGAATGGCGAGCATGGATTGACACGATGCCGCCCCAGACGCCACGTCTCCACGTGCGAGGCATCGCGCGGTGCCGCACCTTCGGTTGTCGCGTTCAACTCATGCGGCATGCTCCGCAGGGCAGCAACGCGCGCGACCTCCTGCTCGACGTGCGAGAGGAGTGCGGTCCACAGGCGCCGCAAGCGTTCCAGGACGTTCCACTCGAGTACGACGAGGAGACGCAGCCGACGCAGTTTGAGACGGTAACGATTCAACCGGACGGCGGTACCAAGAAGATCGAGATCGTCAGCTAACCATGGCGAACGAACGTGGGGTGCCAATGCGTGGGATTCGTACGGGCTCCGGTTGAGGGCATCCCTGTCGCTGCCGGGGCACAGGTGGTCCGAGGGATCGGATGCATGGAGGTGGAGCGTGGCGGTGTCAGGCGCGCCTCGCGAGATGGCGTCGCTACTCGCGGCGGCCAGCGAGCGATTCAACGCTACGAGGCACAGCGCCGCAGATGAGACGGCGGCACTCGCGCAGCTCATCGCGCCTCTGAGCCTTCGCGAATTCTTCGAGACCTATTGGGGACGCCGGCCCTACGCCGCCGTGGAAGAGCCCGCGGCCCGCTTCGCGCAGCTCTTCTCGGTCCGTGCGGTGGACGCAATCCTTGTCCATGGCGGCATGGGCGAGGCGGACGCCTTTCGAATCGTCCGCTCGGAAGATGGCACCGCGCGAACGTTGCCCGGGAGCGAACGTGGTCCGTTACCGATGGCGACGTACTACCAGGCCTATGACGAGGGCTACACCATCGTGCTCAACGCGCTGCACCGCCGCTGGCGCTCGATCGCGAGCCTGGCTGCGCAACTCGAGCGCGCGCTGCTGCACCCGATCGGCGTGAACGCGTACTTCACGCCGCCGCGGGCGCAAGGCTTCGCGGCACACGCGGACGACCATGACGTGCTGATCCTGCAGATCGACGGCGCAAAAGACTGGAAGTTGCGAGAGCAAACCCAGACCGACGCGACCCCGACGTCAACCACCGCGAAGCTTCGCGCCGGGAACCTTCTCTACATCCCGCGCGGCGTCGTGCACGAGGCAAAGACGTCGCACGAGCGCTCGCTACACCTGACCGTCAGCATCAACGTGACCAGCTGGCTGGATCTCCTCGTTGATGCGCTGCGCACGAGCGCAGCGCAGCTGCCGGAGCTTGCCGCGCCGCTCGGCCCACGATTCCTGGCGGCGTCACCCGGAAGGCACGCCAACGCGCTACGTGGTCTCCTCGAGCGCATCGATCTGACGCCTGGAGTCGAGGCCGTTTTTGCTCGGATGGAGTCGACATTGGTCCGCAACACCGATCCGCTCCCGGATGGCCACTTTGAAGCGATCGAGGCGGCCCGCTCGCTGACGCTCGACACGAACCTGCGCCGTCGACAGCTGGCGTTCACCCGCGTTGCGCGTACGGGGACGACAGCCAGCGTGAGCTTCGACGGCAATCACGTGGACGGACCGGCGTTCTTGGAGCCCGCGCTGAAATTCATCGCGACGGCCGCGCTGTTCCGGCCGCGTGACTTGCCCGGTCGGTTGACCGATGCGGCGAAGCTGGTGCTGTGCACGCGTATGGTGCGCGAAGGGTTACTCACGATTGGAGGAGTCGAATGAAGGAACCGCGGAAACGCCAAGCGGCACGAGCGGCCGCGACGTCGGAGCGGCCGACCCGCCGAAAGCCGCGCGGGAACGGCGCGGCGACGCGGGCAGACAAGGGCTGGAGTCGACGAGCGTGGAGCGTTGAGGAGGAGTTCGCGGGCATGCTCTGGTGGTCGGATGCTGGCCTGAACATCCTCGGCAGCGCGATCCCCGTTGAGGAGCGCTCCGCGCAGATGCGCGACCTGCTCCGCCTGGCGATGACCAATGAGGCCTTCCGGCGCCGACTGCGCAGCAGGCCCGCCGATGTGCTTGGACGGCGATTGGGGTTGCAGTTCGGAGCAGGGCGCACGCTGCGCATCGTCGAGAACACCGGGCGTGATCTCTACGTCGTGCTTCCACGACGCATGAGCGTCAGCGACTTCAACACCGTCTTCCCGGAGCACGAACTCTCCGACGAGGATCTCCGGTCCGCTAGTGGGGTGTTCAACGTCGCCTTCAAAGACAACTTCGACGTCCACTGGGTCGGGGATCAGAACGACAAGGGCGACAGCCGTCGCATACAGCCCCGTCCGGATCGGACCGATTGGGGCGGCGGCGACTGGCACAAGGAGGCCATAGACAAGAATCGCTTCGACTCGGCGCCCAATCCATCGGCGTAGTGGGCAAGAAAGCAAACCGCTTCTGGCGCGACCATCGTCGAACCCCGGGGCCAGTCCTTGCGACCGCATCGCTGGGGGAGGTGGGATTCGTGCGCGGCCAACTCGCGACGCGAGGGAGTACGACGCGCCGTGGGTACGCCGTCGCGGCATCGCGAAACACGTCGACGACACACGTGTGTCAGGGCGACCCTTTCTATGCCGACACTCCGGCGCTCGCGGTGCTCATCGGGGGTAAGCTCGGCGCCCTCGGTGCCGACCTCCAGCTCTTCGAGTTCGACGACATCACTCGCCCGTTTTGGGAAACGACTTCCAAGGTCGAGCACAACTCGCGACGACAAACGGCCGCAGGTGCCCGCGAGATCCCGTGCTGCCTGCGCTGACCGTGGTGCGGCGCGCGCCGCGACCTCGATGCACCTGCGCATTTCTGAGGAAGTTCTTGCTCCCTAGCGAACTGTGAAGGGTCGGTACTCCGACTTGGCTGTGCGCAGAGTGTAGGTTCGGATTCGTGTGTGCACTGACGTGTGCACTTATGGATCGGGGTTGCGCACTGTCAGTTCGGCCGGTGATGGCTTCCGCGCCACACCCGCTCGCAGCAGGGCCCGAGTCCCCGAGGTCGTCAGTTGGCATCGAATAGCCACAGACTCAAGGAACTTTGACGTCATCTCTCGCACACCGACGAGCCTTACTACGTAGGCCTTGCGCGCCTGACGCGCAGCGAGAGAGCGCACCCGATAGTGGCGCCCGGCTATTCGGCCGAGCCGACCTTCTCGATCCGGACCCGCGGATCCTTGCGACGTGTGGATAGTTAGGCGGGTCTAGGTGTCGAGGTTCTTCAGGAATGGCTCGGCCACCTCGTCAGCAACGAACGACGCCAAGTCTCCGAGGGGGGGGACCCAGTCCGATCATTGTCAGAATGCTTGCCGTCGTCGCGTGCACGCCACCGAGCACAAGAAATTTCGGAGCCACCCAGGTCCACAGGAATCGATCGGTAAGCACGTCAGGGATGTGCTCCTCCCTAATTACCCTCCGAATGAACTCGTCCCTTACATCGCGACCGTATTCAAACACCCGCGCCCGAGTGGCCCTGACAGCATCGACAAGATGGCGCTTCGCTGACGCCATGAAAGACGCTGACTGGAGGTAGACCCACTCGTCTTCCAGGAGTCTCCCGATGACATCGTCGGAGGAGCGGAGATGCCGGCCCACATCTTCGACCGCAGGGGTTGATCTGACGTCATGGTCCTGGCTGGAGAAGCGAGCAATCTCTCTTAGGAGAACGATCACGCGGTCTTGGCGTTGCCTGTACGGACCCATCTCCTCAGGGCTAAGGAATCGACCAACGAGGCGGTCGTTGTTTGGATCGAATGCCGCTGACACGACGACTCCCTTAAGAGCGGTCGGAGACTCTTGAAGCCAAGTTAGACACTGTTCAGACAGCAGCAAGGACGGATCGAGAAGAAGTCGCGGGACTGCGGCCCGAGCCACGGCGCCGCATTCTAGGCATTCGCGATCGACGAGCGCGAGCGCGTCGTGACGATCGAGGACGCGGCGGAGCTGAGGCTCCCGCAGTCGAACGTCGTCGCGTTGGAGACGCGACCCCCGAGCGTCGAGGGCCTCGGCGCGGTCGACGTCCGCACGCTCCTGCGGAATCACAGCCGAAGGATTTGTAGACGCCGTAAGACCGATCGGAACGGACTCATCGGGTGACACAGGATGTCGCTGGAGGCTGTCAGTGCGTCTACATGGGTATCAGGGGCCTTGGGAGCACCGTCGGCGTGCGCAAACGATCGAGGCGCTCCGGCAATTCTTGTCAGAGGATCTGCAGGCGCGCGTCTCGGCCGAAACAGCTTCGGGTGCTTCGTCTCGCAGCTGGCGGCGCGAGCAATCCCGCGATCACCAGGCAGCTGGGGATTGGTGTTACGACTGCTCAGCGCCGCCTGCGGGCCGGACTAAGCGCGCTGCAACTCGTCTGATGGCCACGCTTCGAGCCATCGGCTGTCACTGGGCGCGGCCCTCGAAACGGCCGGGGTCCGTGCGCAGGGCGGGCCTTGTCCAACCAGATGCTTCTACGCGAGGTAAAGGCTGATGGATTCTAGGTCCTCACGCTCGCGAGACAGTCTGCGACGCTGTATGCCACTCGTAGCAGTACAGATTGTGATGATTAGTAGCGCGAGTAGTAGGCGTGTGGATTGTGCGGATAGCTTTAGTCACAGGCCTGAATTCGGGTGCGTAGGTTGTTGCGAGCCGGCCCGCTCCCTGTGGATAGAGTGCTCACCGCGATGGCAGTCGTAAGCTCCAACGTGTCACGTATTCCGACACCTGTCTTGGATACACGCGAACCAAAAAGAAATCGTCCACATACAAAGCCGGCGTTTCCACAGAGAGTTCTCCACAGTTGTGGGCAGAACTCACCGCCCCGAGTTGTTGCCGAGACTTAGCGGTCTTCGTTCGCAGATACGGCCGTTCAGATCTCGAGACCTTGGCCAGCGTGAAGGCGGCAAAAGATCCTCGCCTGGCTCGACCGACGGCTAGTCCAGGCAGGGCAAACGCCTCGACCTCTTCCGCGACTTCGAGCCCGGTGCACGTTTCGCCTGTCCGAACTGTGGCGCAGGCTGCGCGGTCCATGATGCGATCGAGTGCGTAGCGCGGGGTCGACCGCCGCCGTCTTCACGCCGCGAAGTGTCCCTCGGCGGTCTCAAGCTGCGGTTGGCCCGACCTAGACTTCGTGCCGATAGCTTCAGCGTCACCGGCGACGTCCGATGCCGGGGAGCGCGCCGAGTCGCGGCCGCGTGACACGAGTGCGACGGCGCCGGCGCAGGTGTCGGGCGGAGCTGTGCGCTAGCACCCACGCCGCGAGAGCGATTGCGCGACGCAGCGGCGGCTTTGACCACGCGTGCTGCTCGACCCACGTCGCGAGCGCGGGCGACACGCGCTCGTACAGCCTGGTGAGCCGCCGCCCTGCCGCGGAGCGTGCCAGCACCTCGTCGCGGAAGCGACGCAGGTTGCGGACGGGAGCGGCGTCCGCGTCCGAAAATGCTGCTGAGGCGATCAGGCAGCCACTGAGCAGTCGAATAAACCGCCCCTTCGAGGGCACGTTGTTCGCGTCGAGGACGAACAGTAGGTAGTAGCCGGGGACGAGCACGTCGCTCGGCGGCGCGCTGACGTTCAGCGCGTCGCCCCCGCCGTAGCTGAACTCGAGCTCGATGTAGCGCTGCGCGCCGTTGAAGTTGTGCGTCACCGAGCCGGCGCGCAGGACGGCGACCTTCCGAATCTGAGCCGCGGGTCGCGCGCGCGTCGTGAAGCGTGCTCCGGCGTTCACCTGAGCTGGCGCGTCGACGATCTCAGGACGGATCCGACAGAAATACCAGGGCTCGAAGATCTCGATTTCGAGGTGTCGCGCGGCAAGTCCGGTCGCCGAGTTGATGTCGGAGCCCGAGACCCACACGGCACCATCCGGCATGAGCAGCGCGACGGAGTGGTAGTTGCGGACGACGGCTGCGGGCGGCAACGTCGTCCAGCGGTCCGCGACTGGGTCGTACGATTCCGCGTGCTTCACCCCGGTGGCGTCATTGACTGTGTCGATGACGCCGCCGCACACGAACACGTCGCCCGTCGGGAGGAGTACGGACTGGGAGTTGCGTCGCTCTGGGTTGTGGCTCCCAGGCGCGGGGTCATCCCTGAGGTCGCGGGCGGCCGTGGGCGTCCAGGCCAGTGGAGGCGACTGCCCAAAGTCGACCACGAACGCGGTCGAAGCACCGGTGATGAGCGCGCGTGGGGTGTACTTATCGGCAGCCCGCAGGGGCAGGAGCACGGACGAGCCGTTGAGGCCCCCATTGATGGGGTCGGGAACGCCAGGCGCTGCGGTCACGTCGGTCCAGTCCTGCGGGTCAGCGTACGGGTGCCAGCGCGCGGTGGCGCCGTCCTTCAGGGGCGTGGCTGAGAAGACGTCGGCTCCGGGCAGCACGTGCAGGCGCGGGTACTCGTAGGTGCGGGCGATCAGCGCTTCGATCCGGGAGCAGTCGGCCGAACCGACGGCTTGCCAGGTGCCCGCGCTCGGATCGTAGAGTTCGAGCGTGTTGTTGTTGTGGCGCGAGTCGTCCTCGTCCGGGTGACCGCTGACGGCGAGCACCTTGCCGTTGAGGAGCGTTAGCAGCGTCGGGTACCAGCGTCCCCCGCTGTGCGCGGCCGAGTTGCTCCGCTCCTGCACCATCTGTCCCGTCTGCACCCACTGCTCGCTTGCAGGGTCAAAGAGCCAGCACTCGCGCGTGCCGATGAAGTGCGCGGCGTGCCCGCCCGGACCGCTCCACTTGCGGGTCCCGCCGCCGACGAGGAGTCGCCCGTCCGACAGGAACGCGTGCCCGCTGCAGAAGATGTCGTTCGAGGGACGTCCGGCCGGCGCGAGGCCGGCCACAGTCGTGATGTCGTGGGTTGCGCAGTCGAACAGCCGCGTGTGATCGACGTCGCCGCTGATGTTTAGTTGCTGCGTGTGCTGATCGCCGCCGAAGTAGAGGATCTTGCCGGTACGCAGGAGCGCAGCGTGCACGGCGAGGATCTGGGACGCATCCGCGCCGCCGACCTGCGTCCAGCGTCCGAGGAACGCCGTGACGACCGTCTCGGGGCCAAGACTGGTGGTCAGGGTGCAGATGCACTGGCGCGCCCTGACCCGATCACCCGGAACGAGCGTGCCGCTGATAGCCACGCGGACCGACACGTCGCCCCCGCTCGCGCTCCCTCGGTACCGGTTGTTGACGTAGACCTCGACCCGGGCGCCGGGGACGACGCGGCTCACGGCAACCGACGGGCTGCAGTCGTCCAGGGGTGCGTCTACGGTCGGCGCCGCCACGTCTGTGATCGGCCGGACGAGTACGGGGGCGGAGGTGTCGGTGGCGCACCCGGTCTGAGACGCCGTGATCTTGTCGCCTGCGAGCAGCAACGGCACGACCGAGATGTCGACCGACGTGTCCTGCGCGTACTGCTCGCCGATGGGCGCACCGAGGGTGGCCGAACGGAGGCTCACCCAGCTGCCGGGGGTCAGGTTCGTGACGCGCACCACGCCGGCGCACTCGTACAGCGGGCCCGGGATCGTCGGCTGGCTCACGACAGCCGGGACTGCTGTCACCGTCACGGCGTTCGAGGCCGCGCTCCAGATTCCGCAGAGCTGTTGCTGCGCGGTGATAACCGCGCCGGCCGGAAGACTTGGCACCAAGAAGACCGCGGACTCGGCTGACGCTTCGGCGACCCCGACCTCGTTGCCGTCGCTGAGGATCCGTACACGCGCACCCGGGATGAGGCCGCTGAGGCTGACGCTGTGCGCCCGCGCGCACAGCGGTACGCCCACGGTCGGCAAGGGGACGGGCTGCGCGCTGGCGACGCTCACCGCCGGGGCGTTCGCGCTCCTCAGGGTGCAGGCGGGGAACGCGTAGAACGCACTGACCTGCTCGTTCAGCACGAGTGGCGGGACCCAGAACCGGATCGTCGGCCCGATCGGGCAGCCCGACTGCGAGGCGACACCCCCGCGCAGGAGCGTGACCTGCGAGCCGTCGAGGACGTCCGCGACGTCGACGGTCGTCGTGCATTCGCGCAGGGGCGGGACGACGCGAGGCGGCGGCAGCCGTCTGGTTTCTTCGTAGCCGGTTGCATCGAGCGGTGGTGACGGCGTGAGCGCGCCCGGCTGGCCGCACGCCGTCTGCTGCGCCTCGACACGGTCTCCCGCGCGCAGTGGCGCGCCCAGACCAACGAAGAGCTCGCCGGTGGGCGAGACGCCGGTGCCGCGCAGGGCGCCGTTGACCCGCACCTCGACCGTCGCACCCGGAACAGTGCCGCCGATCCAGAGGCACTCGGCACACACGTACAGGTGGCTCCGGTAGGCGACCGGGCCGATCACGGGCGGGCGGGTCTGGACCTGCACGGAGATTGGCGATGGCGGACTGACGTCGGCGCCGAGCGTCTGCCGGGCCGTCACCTGGGCGCCCGCGGGTAGCGTGACCCCCGCGGGGAGATTGAACACTTGGTCCGCGCTCGTAGCCGCAATCGTCAGGACGGACGCGCCGTTGGCGAAGACCTCGACGGTCGCTCCGGTGACCTGCCCCTGCACCCACACGCCGGAGCTGCACTCGGAGAGGGGAGCGACGACCCTAGGTGCAAGGAGTGTCACTAGCCGTTCATGCCATCACGCGTGCGCTCGCAGGAGAGGCGCTCAGGGTCCCGCGATGACGTGCGCGATCGAGTAGGCTCCGCAAGTCGAAGAGCCCGGGCTCCGGACTTCTCGCACGCCAGCACGACCGGCTGCCGCATCGCCCTCCGTCCCGCGCGACGCCGATTGACGAAGGCGCAGTCTACGAACCGGGCAGGGGGCACGCAAGTGCACATCTTGTAATACTGGTTGTCCAGATGCTACGAATGGCGCGGGCAGGCTTGGGCGCGCCATCGCGCGGGCTACATGACCCACAAGGGAGTCACAGCGCGGTGAGCTGAAAACGATCGAGCTGCAGACGCCACGGCCAAGCGTCCACCCTGGCCGGCATAGTGGCCATTCGCGATCGCTCTGTCATCCATCCACGTCCCGCGAAGGGCGCGTCGGCGTACAGGCGATCGCACTGCGCAAGGTGCGCGACGAAGGCGGCCCGGAGCCGACGCCGATAGTGACCGAGCGCGATGCGCGGCCCGATCCGCGCGCGTTCAATAGCGTCCAGCGCGGCTGCGGCGAGTACCGCCCCACGCAGCGCCGCTCCGGTCCCATCGCCGCAGATCGGATCGAGGACCATCGCGGCGTCTCCGATAGCGATCCATCGTGTCTTGTATGGCGCCTGAAGCATGCGCGGCGCACCGGTGAAGACACGCACGTCCACGGCGTCATCAAGCTCAACGTCGTGCGTCCATCCCGCGTCGTACAGGAGCTCACGGAGCCTCCGCTCTGGCAGTTTCGGCTTGCCTGGGAGCATGACCTGCACGAGACCTCGGCCGTCTTCGGTCGGGAATACGAACACCCAACCGCTCGCGATCGCCTTGATGCGTGCGAGGTCCGAGCGAGCCATGCCGACGGTCGCGACGAGCATGTGACGACGGCCCGACCACTCGTAATGTGCCCGCGCGATGCGCGCGTCTCGCCCGCGCGCCTCGATCGTCCAGATCGCGTTCGTTCTGACGGGGCTGCGCCGGCGTGAGGGCACGCTAGGGTTACCGACCAACCGGACGCCGTCCGCGTGCGCTCTCGCCTCGAGCTCCCGCACGAGCGCAGGCCCATCCACGACCACGCTCGGCTCGCGAGCGAGGCGTTCTGACCGATCGCTCCAGGTCACACTGCGCGCCGCGAGCGTGCGTAGCTCGGGGATGAGGAGCCCGCGCCAGATGTCACCAAGCAGCGCGCGAGTCATCGGCGTAAGGAGCAAGGCCGGCGGTCCTGGTGGGGGCGCGCCGTAAAGCTCCACCTGCCACCCGAGCTCGACGAGCACGCGTGCACAGGTCAGGCCCGCGATGCCAGCGCCAAGCACGCGCGCGTGAGGCCGATCGATCAGACGAATCGGCGCGCTGTGGCGAACGTGGTCTCGTTCGCAGTGCGGAATCGCGCAGCCATGTCCTGATCCGCCGCGCTGCCTGGCACGCGCTTTGCGAACGTCGTGAGCGCCTTCTGCAGCCTCGACTCCATCCCATCGACGTACCGCAGCCGCTGGGCACGCAGCCGCGTGCGCGGGCCGCGCGGGCGGGGTGCCGTGGGGAGCTGTTTCGGAAGCGTGAACTTCGGCATGACGCGCGCGTGGGCGAGCTGATGATTGATGTCGTGCAGGCCATACATGAAGCGACGCGACTGATTGAGCAGCTGACCGTCGGAGTGCTCTCCAGCGGAGAAGCTGAGTTGCAAGGCGGTCAACAGGTTCGCGTAGTAGGCATCACTGAGATCGAGCATGGCCTCGACCCTCGCCCCGGGGTCCGTTCGGGCCTGAATGAGGTAGTCGCGCGGGGGTATTCCCCGTAACTGCTCCTGCACCCGTAGGAATCGGTGGTAGTGCCCGCCGCCCTCGTCGATGATGAGTTTGAGCAACTCGATCAGACGCTCGGCCTGTGGAAACTGTTGGGGCGCCCTCTCGATACTGTCGAGCAGCCACACGTACATGCCATCGACCGTGCCCTGCTGATCCTGTTTGACCTGGCTCGGCTTTTCGACATCGATGAACCACTGCAGCTGTTCGGGGGTCAGCGGCTGGAGCTTGAAGTGCTTGGGCAGACCATTGATGGCGCCAAAGGTGCGGGCCCGACCACATTCAGGCGGCTCGCTCAGGATGAACAGCGCTTCGTTGGCCCAATGCAGGTGGCGCATCTCATCGACGGCGATGCGGAAGATCTCCATCGCCGCGATGAAGATCCGCGTCTGCTGCGCGGTGAGATTCGCGGGCACGCGCGGCGCGCGCTGATCGAAGGAGTACGTCTCAGGCAGATCTTCGAGCGCTGCCTCGTCGATCGCGTAGGGCGTGTTGATCGAGTAGTGGGCGTAGAGGTACTCGACCGAGACGGCGTGCTCGACCGTGGCGAGGTAGCGCAGCTCTTTCTTGACCTGCGTGAGCGACTTGGGCCGCCGGTGCATGACCGGCGCTGGATTGAACATCGTGCTCTCGCGATCGTTGAGCACGATCGCGAGATCATTCCATCCGCCCTCGATTAACGGGGCGTAATCGATCTCGGCGGCATCGCGCACCGCGGGCCAGTCCTGGTTCGCGGGTGGACGTAGGTCGGGGACGACCCCGCGGTCACGGCGTTGGAAGTTCAGATACGGCTCGCTACCGTCCGCGGACGCGACCAGGTCGGGTTTGTTGGACGCCCAATAGAAACAGCCGCAATCGCGGAAGTCGTATTGCCACGGCACGCACAGCGATCGCGTCAGATCCCCAGGGTCGTAGACCTCCGGGTCGATGACCCCAGCGTCGTCCAGATACCGTGCCCGCTCACCGACCAGGACCGCCCAGGCCAGCGCCCCGGCGAGATCGCGCCGCACCAGATGTCGCTTCGCATCCAACCGACCGCGCAGCGCCGTCACCGCGCCGTTCGGGATCTGCGCGCCCTGGCCCGGATACGGCCCGATCAAGATCGCGATCCTGCCCGGTGCGAGGTCGTGCACCCGCGCCCACACGTCGAGTCCGCCCAGCCCATTGAACAGCTGGAGAGGGATCTCGTCCGGGTTCTTGACCGGGGCCGTCCGCCCGAGCACCGCCCACAGGTACAAGCGACCGGTGCCAGTGACCGGTGTCAAATCAGCCCTGGCCAGACCGGCTGCGGCCGCGTCACTCCGATCGTCCACCGAGCGCAAGATCGCACCGTCGTCACGGTGAAAGTCGAAGCGAAGGCCCGGGAAGAACGCCTTGTCCAGGTTCCGCAGGTCGTACTCGAGGCCGGGGTAGCTGTTGCCCACGCCGCTTTCTGGGCGCGTGCTCATCGGATTGCCCGTGACCACGTACGCTGCGCGCGCCGTGAGATTGCGGGGGTAGATCTTGTGCGGAGTGTCCGCGCCCGTCGGCTTCAAAGGGCTGCCCTTCTTGCTCATCGAGCTACTCCGCCTTGTTCATCGAGCTACTCCGCCATCGTGGTCGGGCTGCTGAGCCGCGGCCACGATCGGGTCTGGCTTGAGAAGTACTCGGGACGGGCGCTGGAGAGTTCGGCATAGGCGGCGAGACAAAAGTCGAGCCAGCCACGGATGTAGTCACAGCCCGGGCGCCCTCGCCGTTGCACTTCGTGGTAACAACCACCGCCGCAGAGGTACCGGGCCCAGCACGTACGACAGGGATCCATGCGATCCACGTGGGAGCGCTGTAGGTGCGCTGCGCGCGCCTCGCGATCAGAACCACTGCGGACGTCGCCCATCGCGAAGGCCGGGTCGTCGATCAACCGATGGCAGGCAAAGAGCTTCCCCTCCGCGTTCGCGCTCAGATAGGCGGCGCCGGCACCGCATGGGTACGGTCGGTGGGTGCCCCGGTGGATCTGGTGCAGAGCCACTTCGAGGTTACCGAACGGGTAGCGTCGCCCCGCTAGCAATTCGTCCCGCGCTTTGGCCCCGCAGACGAGCATGCGCTCGAGCAACGCTGGGAAGTCGCTGGTTTGCAACGCGAGGCTCGGATCGACGGACACCAACACCGCCGCGAAACCGACCTCGTCGAAACCCAGTTCGATCAAGTGGTCCAGGATCGGCAACAGCTCGCCCGTGCGGCGGGTGATCGTCACCCGCGCGGAGAGATGCCGCGGTCGACCGAAGCGTTCGAGCGTCGCGAGGCCCGCGCGCAACCGGTCGTAGCTACTCGAGCCGTCACGCATTGGCCGCTGAGCGTCGTGCAGCTCGCGCGCGCCGTCGACGCTCACGGTCAGGGCGAACGGGAACTCGGCGAAGAGACTCGCGTCGGCGGGTTCGATCAACGTGCCGTTGGTCGTGAGCGCGAAACGGACCCGCCGGCCCGCGGCATGCGCTGCCTGCGCGGCATAGCGGGTCGCCTCATGGAGCACGTGCCGGTTCATGAATGGTTCGCCGCCCATGAAGCCGACGACGAGATCGGCGTCGGGCGCCGACTCGGTGATCAACCGATCGATGGTCGCGCGGGCGATGTCGACCGGCATCAGTCGCGCGCGGCCACCGAACGTGCCCGCGTCGGCATAGCAATAGCCGCAGGTCATGTTGCAGGCCTGCGCGACGTTCAGCGAGATGGAGTACAGCGGCGGCGGGGCCAGCGGGCTTCCATCGATCGCCCGAGTTGCCCCTTCGGTCAAGCCCAACGCTGACCAAAGATCCGATGCCTTCGGCGCGGCCACGGCGTCGAGTTGCCCCTCGAGCTCCTCGGCAGTGGCGTCGTTAATGTCATACAGCCGGCTGCCGTCAACGACGAACGCGTGCGCGCCGAGGCGGCTTCGCACGATGCGCACCTCGGCGTTCAGTCCAGCACGAAGCGGCGCCGGATTGGGTGTCGCAGGCGGACTGACGCTCATCCGCGGATCTTCTTGCGCAGTGTCTCCAACCACGCCTGCAGCAATTGGTATTGGCGCCGCGTGAGCGTGAGCGGGTTTCCATCCGAGCCGCGCATGAGCGCGGGCATGCGCTCGTCGTAGATCACGCTATTCGAGACCGGCTCGCGCACGATGGTGGCGATCAGGTTGGGGTGCTCGCGCAGGATCGTCTCGAACACCTCGAGCGCCGCGAATCGACGGTGACGATCGCGGGCCCGTGCCGTCAGAGGCAAGCGGTCCTCACCGATGAGGTCAAAGTGCGGGAAGGGATGGAGATCGCGGCCCGGCATCCGTCCGGTCGAGGGTGTGAGGTCGGAGTTCTCGGACGCGCTGCGCTCGTTCTGAAGGTCGACATTCATGAGACCGACTGTCTCCCACACCCGCTCCATCACGTCCCGGAACTCGAGTCCGGTCAGCTCCTCGTCCGCGACGTATGTTGGATCGAACACCTCGTCGCGATCCACGCGATCCTTGAGGTCATCCGCGATCGAGACCAGGGGCCGCCGATCCGGCGCGAAGTCAGGCGGCGTCACCACGACCCGGGCCCTGGCCGGCTCGAGGCCCGCGACGCTGCAGCTGATCAGGCCGTCGGACATGTCATCGACGAGTCCGAGCGCGCGTTGCGTAGTCCCGGGCAGATCCTCGAACGCGTACAGGCTCGCGGGAACCGTGTTGGTGTCAGGATTGTTGCGCGGACCGGGAGGCTCGTAGGTGCACCAATCTGCCTCAGGGTCCAGGAACAGCTGGGCAGTGGGCAACGTAAACGTCTCCCAGCGCCGCGGGTTCCGACCGCGCGGGTTGTAGTTCTTACGCAGATTCTCGAGGCGCGCAGGTAAGTTCTGTGGCCCGTACACGAACCCGCCGGGAGCGCTGAAGCGCAGACGGAGCCCCGGAAAGTCACTGCTCGGGCGTGTCAACTGGACCGTGCCGAGCGGGACAAAGGATCCGGGTGGCACCAGTGGCTTCGCCGGCGTCGTCACCGGGCCGGTGTGCGTTGACGATCTGGGTCCAGCGGTCGCGACTGGCGTCGTAGGCGTCACACCGCGCAGGATGTGACGAACTGTGTCGTCGCCCTGAAGGTCGAGCGTCGCCTCGATGCGATCTCTGTCCGACAGGGTGTAGTGGTACGGCTTGGAGTTGGCCACGTGCACGGACCAGCGCACGTCGCTGAGGCTGAGCCCGCAGCGCTGGAGCACGTCCGGCGTGAGCGCGCCGCAGTGCCGTGTCCGCCCTTCGTCCCACTCGCCGTGGAGCTCGAAGAATGGACACACCGGTCGGAAGCCGGCCTCGTCCTTGAAGATGACGCCTTCAGGGATCGACGCAGTGACCGTCCCGTCGGGAGCGACGTGCAGCGTCTGCGCCGGTTGGATCGTGGTCTTCCCCGTCCCACGAGGCCGCACATCGTTTGGTCCCCACACGAACGCGTCGCAGGGCACATCCGACCGGCCGAGTCGCGCGAAGGCCAGCGGCGGATAAATCGCGATTGAGCGGAGCGACGCACGCGGCCTCTTCACACGACGGCCTGCCGGCACTCGCGACCTGCTGCCTGCTCTGGGCATCGCTCCTCCCGCCGGACCATCAACCGCTCGGTCGCACGTCAGTGTGGCGCTCATGTCAAGTAAGGCTGGTATGCGCTATCTCCTGCCGTCCGCGTGGCGGCCGCGCGACTCACAATCCCCAGGCCCCGGAGCATCCTCGATCACGATGTTCGGGCAGGGCCAGCACGTCGAAATGGCCCATCTCGAGCACGAATGCGATCGGGAGTTCGCGGCGGTACGGTGCGCGGCGCGTCCGTCATGCCGGCCTGGCCACTACGCGGTGCAGGCACGCGCGGCCCGACCGACCTCGCGAAGGCCCACGGGATCTCGCGCAGCCGGATCACGATCCCGCCCGCGCGGCACCGCAGGCGGATACGAGGCGCGCGAAGACGCGGCCCTGGGCCTGAGGAGCGGACTCGATACGGCAGGCGCGGCGGGCTTCGATGTCTCGTACAGGTCGGGTACTGCGAGACGCAGAGTTCGCGCTAGCCTGCTGGACCCGACAGCGTCAGGGCGAGTGCGACCGCGGGGACGGCGATCGTCAGCATGACCCCACCGAGTACGAGCATCGAGGTCGGACGGCGAGGAAGCCAGCGCGGCCGCGGCGGAATGACAAACCAGAGCAGCGCGGCACCTGCACCGGCTAGTACAGAGGCGACAGCTCCCGCCGATCCCGCACCACCGAATTCCGTCAGCGCGAGCCAGATGGTGGCCGACCACCAGGCACCCGCGGTGCCCGCGCGCGTGACCGCGAGCAACGTCAGCATCTTGAGACCGTTCTGGCGGACGACGCCATGGACACGCAAGCAGCCTTGGAGTCAGCGCAGGAAGCGCAGGTACACCCACACCACGAACAGCTCGAGCGCGACCGCCGCAAGGCCGTAGCGAATCCGTGATGGTGCGCGGAACCCGATCGCAAGGAGAGCTGGAATAGCGAAGATGGCCGCACCGCCGAGGAAGACACCGTCGATGACCAGAGACGACACGGGGGACGGAGTGTCGGTCGGTGTCGGCTCGGTCCCTATGCGCGATGCACGTCGCGCATGAACACATCGCGCGCAGCGGCATATCTAGCGCACGCGAGATCACTCGCTTCCGGTGGCGGTAACCTCAGCCCACAGGAGGATGAATCGTGTGCATCGTCGATCACGCCACGCCGAACGTCGCGTACCTGGTCTCCGCCAAGGTCGAGTCATTCGCGCCACCAGCCATCCTGACCCGACTGCTCGCACACTACGCAGAGGTCGAACTCTCCGATGAGCAGATCCACGGTCTGCTGGATCTGACGAAGGAGTACAGCACGCGACAGGTGAAGGCGGCCGTCGCGTTCGCGAATGTGACCGCGGCGCTCGACTTGGTCGAGGCGCGAGCGGACGTGGCGAGAAAACGGAGCCTGCTCAAGCGACACGCCGAACTCTTTCGCCAGCACGAGGAACTGCTGCTCGCCGCCTATGAGCAGACCGTGAAGTTGCTCAGCGCGACCCAGATGCGTCGCGCCGCGGCGATCTACCAGCGCGACACGCAGCGCTTCCTAGCGCAGGTTGGTCCTAGCCTCAATCGCGTGATCCGTCAGCGGGCCCAGCGACGACCCGCCTGAGGCTCCAGCCGCAATCGGACCCAGCACGCAGCGCGCGTAAAGACTGGCCGGGCTCCGCGTCGGGCGGTCGGGCCCCGCGTGGTTGGCGCAAGAGCGGACGGGCGCGAGAGGCGCACGACGGACGAGACAACTCTGCGGTCGTTCGCCCGGGACCGAGCATCGTCGCGGCCTGCATGCTCGAAGCGGCGGCGCGGGCTCGCGCTCGGCCGGAGAGGGTCATCCTGCTTGAGGACGGCGGCCATGCGATGCCGATTGCGTCGTCATTCGTCAGTCTGGTGCGTGACGAGCCTGAGGAGATCTATGTGCCCCGTTCACCGTGGCGACGTTCAGTTGATCCGGAGATCGCCAGACTGGAGGGCAAACGCATGGGCATGCCAAGTCCGAGATTCAACGAGTGTTGCAACTTCACAACAATTACAAGATGTCACTTGACCCGCGCAGGTCCGCGAGTTTCCATGTGACGTGTGTTTAGGGCTGACGCGATGACCCGGATTTCTGAGTCCTGGCCAACACAGCACAGGGTGCTTTGGTTCTCGTGGACAGTCGCGGTCGTTGTTGCGCTGCTGCTCAGCGCGTCGAGACCCGCCCTCGGCGCCGGCTTTCACGCCTACAGCGTGGCCTACTACACCGGGCACGCGTACGCGCTGACCGGCGTCTTGTCCGTCCGACAGGATGTCTCGATCAACGTGACTGCCGGCACCAGCTGCACCACACCCTTCTCGGGGACGCCGGTCTATGTGTCGGAGTGGATCATTTTCACGACCGACCTGGCAAACTTCATCGAGCTCGGCACGGGGCACCAGTGCAATGGTTTCACCTATCGCTATTGGGGCTACTCATCCGCGAGCAACTGGTACCCGTACGGAACACAGACGGTGACTCCTGACTCGAACACGCACTACTTCGACATCCACCGCTACTCGTCCGGGGGGACCGCGTGGTGGTACTGGCTGATCGACGGTGCCCAGAAGGCGAGTCTCGGTTGGAATCAAGCCGGCGTCTATGACGAGGTCGGCCTCGAGTCCTATGACCAGAGCGCAGCAGCACCGGTCCATGCGTACGACCAACTCCAGTTCACGTTCGCTGAGGGGCCGTGGTACTTCTTCGAGAACAACGCAAATACAACCCAGGGCGTCAATCCGGGCGTCTGTGGCGCGTGGACGACGTTCCCGACCACGTGGCGCGCTTCGGAAGGCGTTCCATGCTAATAACTGAGTGTCGAAGGGCGGTCCTCTTCGGGTGTGTTGCCATACTGGCCGCTGCCTGCACCGGTCCCTCCGTACTGGGTCAACAGACAGCGGCGGCGGCCGCGGCCACGTGCGACGCGAGCGCGACACCCACCGCGCATGTGTACAGCCCCACGGCACAGTTGACTGCGGCGTATGAGGCAAGCGCTGCACAGGTTGTCGCCTGGCAGGAACGAAGCGCGGGACCCTCCGCTCCGCACCCGATCTCGCAGTGGCGCTCACACATCGCCACCGAGCGCGTCACGGTCTGCTACTACGACGGGCTGTTCGATGCGTTTCCGCGCAAAGGCCCGCCGGCGCCTCCGCCAGGGGTTGCGCCTCCGCCAAGCCCGCGGCCGTTTGAGCGGATTATCTTGCTGGTGGGTCAAGACGGGGTGCCGCAACTCTACGTCGCCGGGTATCGGAACACCTTGCCGGTAACAGATCCGACTGCACCGTAACTTGTCGCGTCGACGCTGTGCGACGGTGGTCTAGAGGATGAGGACGAGCTAGGCACACGGTCGAGCGGTATCCCAATGGAATCGCTGCGTGTCCCTGTTGCTACGACGGGTGTAGTCCGCTCCGGGTCACTCGTTTCCACGAGCTCAAGAACGCTGAGCGCGATGCGTGCCGCACCCACTCATCTGGCAGAGGCCGGTAGCCAAAGAATGCGTGGATCGACCCAGGCGCTCGGCCGTGAGCCGCACCACCTCCTTGAGTGGACGTTCGCGAGTGACGGCGACCCATGGTGCTCTGCTCTACCCGGTCCACGCCGCTCTGAGCGCGTGCTCGGACTCGCTGCCGCGTGCGAACACGCGGCTGTGGTCGCCGCGCTCGTGCGCGGCATCCCGTGCGCGTGCTACGCGCTGCGCCTTCGACGTAGCGGGAAGCTATCCGTCTTCTTCCGGATGGACTTCGACCCGACCGGGCTGCGCGACATCGTTGGCCCGCTCGGGACTGGATCGCTCGCACGCCGCGCCGCAGAGCTGACCGAAGCGCTCGGCACGCCGAGCTGCGGACTCGCAGTCGAGACCGATGCGCGATGTCGCGCCCGAGTTCGGGTCTACTGGATGGCCGCCGCGCGAGGCGGAGTGTCGGCAGCGCGTGCCACCGTCGCGTGCGCTAGCCGGAGGCTTCGGACTCGGGCGTGCCGCGGAGCGACAACTGACGCAGCTGTGGGAGGACTGCCGCAGCCCTCCAATGTGATCCTCAACGTGAGCGTCCACGCAGGCGAGTGCGGCCTCAAGCTCGAGCTTCCGCAGATGCCGATGCGCCGCGTCGCACGCCTCAGCGCGGAGGTCCCGGGGCCTCTGCGGCCTTCGCGCTGGCGCGCGACACGATCTCTGACGCGCTACAGCTGCCGTACCTCGGGGTGCGGTGGATCCGCGGCGGGTCGAACGCGTGCGGTGACTACGGGTCCACGCCGCTCGGATGGCGGCCGGTACCGACTGCGCCCGCGAGGGCGAGGCCGGACTGGCTCGAGCCGACGCCGCAGTCGATGAGCACGGCGGCGTCGAGATCGTGGATTTCGTTGTGTTGGTGGCTGAGATCCGTCACCCACCTGCCCGTCAGGAACATCTGGCAGTTGTTTTGGACGGACTCGCCCTTTTGGTCGAAGTCACTGAACTGATCGGCTATCCACCCGATGCCGCCGCCGATCGCCGCGCCGAGCAAGCCACCGACGGCGGCGCCAATTGCGGCACCAAGCACGATGATCAGGGCGCAGACGATCAGTCCAATGCCGAAGGTCACGATGGCGAGTGCGGCGCAGATGGCAGCACCCGCGATCATGCCAGCGATCGCTCCGGCCACGGAGCCGATTGCGCCGCCGACCGACCCGAAGTTACCGATGCTCGAGCTAATCTCGACGTGGAAGACAGGCCGCGTCGGATCGTCGCTGTCGGGATCGGTCGTGCGGAACGCTCGCGTGAGACCTGAGTCTGGTGCCGCGCGTGTGCGTATCTCATCCATCGTGAGCGCTGGATCATTGGGACTCACGACCGCCCAACCCTCACCCACGTTGAAGGTCCAGTCACCGTCGTTAAAAGGTGGAGCCCCGCTGTTCTTTCCCGCGCACCGCACGAGCGCCGAGACAGTAATCGAGCTTGGGTCTTGGACCTTAAGCCGTCGGCCCCACTCCACGGCGTAGCCGATGAACCCACCCATGATTCCTCCAGCCAGCGCGGCGACGGCGATAACGACCAGGGCGAGTGCCGCCGCGCCGCCGGTCAGACCCGCCGTCGCCGCACCGGCGAGGTTCAGGTAGGCGAGAATGCCCCCGAACGTCGCGCCACCGATGACCCAGTTGCGGATCGCCTTCTTCCAGGCATCGTCATCGCCCGGTGGTTCAGGTGTGGTGTCGCATCCGGCCATCGCTACTGTTCCTTCCGCGTGATCGTCAGGGTCGCACCGCCCGCGGGCACGCCGCCCTGCCAGGCACTCACGTTGAATGTTTCGGGAGGTCCCGGGTCATCCGGCGCGTCGACGATGAGCCGCACGTCTCGGTACGCTTCACCCGGGCCGAAGGCGAACGTGCTCGGTTCGACGCGCGCGGGCCACGCCGGTGCCCGCGGAGCGAAGAGCGTGAGTGGATCGACGTCCTTACCTTTTCCATCGCGGTACACGTACGAGTCCACCGTGACTTCGACCAGATGACATGAGGGTCGCTCGGCCTTCCTCTTAGAGCGCGTGCGTGTGCGCCCGATGCTCGCGCGCACGAGCTCGACGAGCCACCCAAAGGCGGCCCCAACAGCGTAGCCAGCTGGTAGTGCGGCGAGGCTCGAGAGCCGCTCCGCAGGATCGACGACCGCATGCAATGGCAGCGCGGCGGCGAGCCCGACGAGTCCGTATCCGAGCAGCACACGCCGCCAGGAGACCGCGTCTCCACCTTCGCGGATTGGCGGGCAGCCGTCGATCCAGCGGTTGAATATCCGCACTGGCGCTTCGACACGGGATGCTGCGGCTTTGACCTGCGTGTTGTTCCAGCCGCGGTTGTTGGCTGGGTTCCCGTCATCCGGATGGAAGAGTTCCACCTCGATGCAGTAGTGGCCCGGTGACGCTGGCGTTCGCCACTTGGTTGTCGCGGTCGCGGTACCGGGCCAGACCGGGACATCAGCCGCAAGGCTGGCCAGAGGGTGCCGTATCTGCGCACCCGCGCCGAATTCAATCCACCGGACCGCAACCTGCGTTCCCATCGCCGGCTTCTGGCGAGAACTGTTGTGCACGGTGATGACCACGTCGTACTCGGTATCAACGCGTAGGTCGTAGGTGTACTGCTCGACGCCACCAAGGAAGATTGCGACGTCGGGGTTGTCCCACGTCACGGGTTGCCCGAGTTGCATGAGCAAGAACTGGCTGTAGATGCAGGGGTCAGGTCGGTTGATGATTCGTTCCGGGATGTACACGCAGGCGTCGCCGCCCTTGCGGCCGGCTGTGAGAATCAGCCACAGGCGACAGAGCCAGCCCAGCCAGCCCGCGCAGTCGACCTTGCGCGGCCGTGCAGGTGTGACGGCGCGCATCATGTCGGAGCTTGACTCGTGGCCGCGCTACACGTGGTCACGTCGCGCGAGCGGAACGCCACCAACTCGCGACCAAACGACCGAGGTCCTGAACGAGCGCGTCGATGACGTACCACGTCGTTAGGAATGCGAGCGCTTCCAAGGTGAAACTATGGAACTTGAAGAAGAGCTCGGCAACGATCAACGCCGTGATCGCAGAAGCGCCGTGACCTCGAAGGAGTTGCACCACTTCGCGCAGATGTGTTGTGAGCATCTCCACGACGCACCTCCATCGTGACTACATCCCCGACCGGGATGAGGATAGTAATACTAGGCCACACTCGGACCCGGGGCGTCCGAAGCGCCTACCAGAGCCGGCGCAGTAAGGCCGGCTCGTCGGCGGACGAGCGGCGCACAACACCGACACGGTTTCAAGCAGCGGGCGCGAACTGACCCCTAGTGCGGTAGCGAGGCGCGGCGCCGCGCGATCAACCAGATTTCCACGCCCAGTGCAGCCACGGTCAGCACCAGCAAGGCTTCGACCAGCAGCAGGCCGACGCGCACCGTACCGAACGTGGGCGCGAACAGCGACGTGCCCAGCGCGCGGAGGCTCAGCGGTAGCAACAGGAGTAGGACGAGCGCGGTGACGAGCGTGGTGCCGGCAGCGATGAGTTGGTAGGTGAGTAGGCGCGCGCGCAGGACGTCGCGATCCTCGTCTGCCGCAGGACGCGCCTGCGCGCGGAGCTGCTCGATCTGCGGGAGCACGGCGGAGAAGTACGCGAACACGAACACGAGGAGGACCGCGACGACCGATGCCGCGTCCACGATCTCCTTCTCGAGCGCTGCGACCTCGCTCACTCCTTCGGGCGTTTCTTCTCCTTCAGCTTGTAGGCTGCGCGGACCGCGGTGAACGTCTCGTGCGGGAAGCGCCAGATTGGGCCGCGTCCGGCTGGCTCGGGGTTCGCCAGGCTCGCCTGCTCCGCCGTCTCCAGGACCGACGTGCGGATGACGCCGCTTGGGAGCTCGACCTCCCAGCGTCCCTCGGCGTACGTCGCCGCCTCGAGCAGCGCCTTGATCCGGTCCTCGACGACCTGCTTGAGCTCGACCTCGTACCGCGCGACTGCCGCCTCGATCAGGCGTCGTGCCCGCGCGGGCGTGACCTTGAACAGCGATGGCGCGAGTGCCTCGGCTGTCTTCAGGCTCGTGCCGCTAGCCAGCAGTCGGAAAATGCGGTAGAGCCGAATGTCCGTGAGGGTCGAGAACACCGCGCGTCCCGTCGCCTGCGCGAGGAGTTCCTCGGCGCCGGCCCGCGCGAGTAGGACGATGAGGTCATCGACCGGGACCGTGTCCTCGACGAGCGCCTTGAGCCGATCCTTGTCGTCAGGCAAGACGTCGATGCTGACGCTCATGTTCGCCATGCGAGCTTTCCCCTCTTCCCATTCCGTCACGCAGTCGCACCAGAGCGCGGACTCGTCCCCCTGGCCGGACCGGCGCCCAGGTCAAATCCGGCCAGTAATACTAGTCGCCCTCCATATCCTCAAATCAACCAAGTGCCCGCCCAAGGAGCACGCCTAGCCCCTTCGGCCGGGGTTCTCAGCCTTCTTCGTTGAGGGCTTCCCGCGCGGCCACGCGCGTGCTATGAGGCGCTCGATGGGTCGGGGTGAGGCAGGTTACCGGACGGCGCGCGGTTCCGCCGCGGCGGACGCCGTGCAGCACGACGGAGCGCTGACGGAGTCGCAGCGCGAACGCGTCATCACCCTCGCGAAGCTTGTGGACGCCCAGGCCCGGCTGCGACAGGCCGCGAATGCTGCGCCAGAGCTGTTCCAGACGATCGCGGGTGCCGCGTGGCGCGACATCGAGACCTACGCACGCGAACTCGCGAAGGACATTGGTGCGGCCCCGTAGGCGGAGCGATCTCGCACCGCGAGTCGGAGCCAGCCTCGCAAGGTCAGATCGCGCAGTCCCTCGGAAGGGCGAATCCGTCAGGACTCGATTCGTCCCAGGAGCGCAAATCATGCGAGTGCACCGGTTCGCGGTCCGTCGGAATTTAGGACTGCGCACTGCACGACGCTGAGAACGTATGGCAGGATCACGACGCCGACTCTGGCCAGCACCATACGGAAGGATTCGCCGGGCCAGTCGGCTCCGGACGCGACACGTATTCATTCACGAGCGCGAGCGCGGTGATAGCCGACTCGAGTTCGCCGTGCTACGGCGCGCGTTCGTTCGCGCCGTTCGCCGCTGAGCCGCCGTGCCGATGGGAACGCTCAACAGGGTCAGATCGAGCTGGAACAGCACTCAGGTCAAAGCCGCAGGCTCCCGTGGACGTCGTTCCCTCTCTTGCTCGGCGGCCACTCGCCGGTCTGGCGACATCCCGGCGGAGCCAGGTTGAACCGCAGTAGGAGGCCATCGAGCGAATCCACAATTCGTCTAGGCCGGCTACCCAGGCGATATCAGCGTTTCCCGATTTCCAACTCGACTCGAACCGCGCGTCGCGTGAGACCTTCGGATCGAGATCGCGCGAGCCGTCGTTCTTGATCGCGTGACCGATATCGATTGTCGTCACCAGCACTGTCTTGTACTCCCATTTGGCCACAGTAGAACGGCTCCTTCCCATCGCACTCGCCAACTTCAAGATTGCAGCAATCGGCCATTCTGCCAACCGTCCGGGTCATCAAGTGCCAACAAACATAGGCTTTCGGGCGATCGTTGAGCACTCCGCGTGGGACTTGATGCGGAATCGAATGCCAGCACCGGCGCAGCCCTATGGACTTGGCTGCCGAAGAACAACGAGTCTCGGTCCGCACTTCGGCCAATGGCTCTGAAGAAGTTGAGACCGATCGAGTGATAACGGCCACGAAGTGCCAGCCCACTACGGTGAGCCGTCCTCGTCTTCGACTAGGAGATCGGCCAGTAGGGGTGCGTGGCGCAAGTCGCCGCTCGTGGGCCCACGCTGCTGCCATGGGTCGACCATTTCTGTCAGCCAGAACTCCGCGAGACGCGTGCGCTGGGGTGCGGTGACCTTGCGGAGGCCCACAGCGACCTCCCCCGCCACCAGCGCCGCTTCCGCCACAATCATTTCGGCTCTGACGAGATGGATGAAGTCGCCCAGAACGGCCTTGTGGATGAAGTTGACCGCGTTGCCCTCGTTCACGAGGTAGAAGTAGTTCCCTGAGCCAGTGAAGCGCTCAACATGGGCAACGTGAGGCTTTGCTCGATACTCCGATTTCACCAGCCTGAGCTTGAACTCGTCATCCGATGAGGTCACCGAGAACACGAAGCACCCATTCTTCAGCGCGCGGAAGTCAATCGCGTCGGTCGCCTGGCTACCGGTCGCACTGAAGATGACGTCCGAGTTGCGGAAGAACTCGCTACGGGGCGGAATTGCACAACCTTGGTTGTAGGCAGCAACACGTTTCACCGTATTGATGTCGTAAACACTTGGTTTGATGCCCCGACCCAGGAGGTGCTGGGCGATCGAACGTCCAATCTTGCCGAATCCGATGACGGAGCAGTTCATGAATTGGAGTAGGCGGCTGCAGTCGCGCAAGATGGCGTCAGCCGAAAAGACCACCGACTCCCCAACCAAGTAGTCCTCGAAAGCCTTCAATGGACTCCGCGCCACAGAGACGACCGAGACCGCGACCTTTGGTTCTCGGCCCGATCCGAGGACCTCCTGGTAGCGTCTGTGGCCGTTCTCGGTGTCCTCGACCACTCCAACGATCTTGCCGGGGCGCTGACGTACAAACTCCGCGAGCGCCGGCGCGAACCAGCCGCCAACGTCGAAGAGCACGACGCGTCCAGGTGCCCGATCGAGAATGGCCAACGAACGACCCGGGTCGGCTAGATCGTCGCGTGACGCACTTAGGATCTCAAACTTGTGGGCTCGTGCCGCATCTATAACCTCAGATGCGGCTGACTTCGGCTTAGGTATCACGACCCGAACATTCATGAGCTTCTGCAGAGCATCGAGGTACTCCACAGTTCCTGAAAGCATGTGCGTCACCACAATTGCATCCACACGGTCCGTGGTCTTCTGCAACGCCAACTCGCATACACGCTGGTAGAACCTGGGGACGCGGAACTCACGATCGAAGAGGCGCTCGATCTTGCCAACAGCCATCTCGACCGGCGACCTAGAGAGTTCTTGGAGGCGCGCCCAAACGAAGGGCAACTGGGAACCAAGGTCGGTCAGTTCTGTCTGCACGGCATCTTCCGCGGTCGAGGTGAGGAAGAAATAGCGGAAGTCGAAGTGGTTGTGACCGGGCTCGCCGTCCCGCTCTGGAATCCAATGAATGTCGATGTCTATCGGGACATCTGGATCGCTGTGGAACGGTACATGCTCGAGTTCTGAGATGCCCGTTTCCTCGCGTATCTCGCGGTCAGCGGTAGCGAGCGGCGTCTCGGGATCCTCGAATAGGCCGACCTGCGCGCCAAAGTTCGAGTGCCCGCCCGGGGGCAGTAGCAGGCTCAGATGCTTGTGCTTTATCAGCAGGACGTTTCGAGTGCGGCGACTTACGACGATTCCGCTGGCGGTGATGTGGCCGTACTCGTTGTCGCCCCGACGTACCGCTGAGTCGTCCAACTCCGCAAGCAGGCCCTGCAGTGGGCTGAGCCGCTCGGACTCTTCGGGAAAGGTCTGAAGGTAACTGGCAACCAGCTCCGTGATGGCTTTCTTCACAACGCTTCCTACGACGAATCCGTGTCGCCGAGTCCCACCCTGTCACTCCCCGTTAGCGCGTTCGGGTTGAATGATACCTACCACACGCGCGACCGACAGTTCTCCGACATCTCAGCGGACCAAGCGTCGTGAGGCGCTCTAAGCATTGTGTCGCGGCAGGGCCGTTCGCGAACGGCCCTGCCCCCGGCTCATCCCGGTGCTCCAGGGCAGTCATCGACGCGTTTGGGAAGGAGCCCGGCGCGGGGAAGCGCGTCGGGGCGTGGTCCTGGGATGGTTATCCCTCTCGGGTCGCAGGACACGCAGCTGGGGGAACCGGATCAAGTCGCCGGTGGACATACCGGCGAACACGGCCAGCGAGTCCGTTCATCATCACCGCGTCTGACGCGCCGACTGAGCGGCAGATTCTCGCTCACTGCCACCGCGCCACGAAGTTGCCCAGGTACACGATCTGCATGCTGTCGTCGAGTCCCTGGCGCGCGAGCGCCCGACGATCCCAGCCGTGCTGCGCGGGCGCGGTGCTGAAGCGCGCGAGCGGGCCACCAGATTGCTCCGCGGTCGCGAAGTTCACGACGATCTCGGAGTCCGATTGGAAGGTCTGACCTTGCGGCAGGCTCACCGTCACAATGAGCGACGCCGGCCCGAAGGTCGCCGGGAGCGTCGTTCCGAAATACAGCGTGTCGTTGGGGTCCGTGACGCTCAGCGTCGCATCGATCGCGGGACTCGGCCCGGACTGCGGGCACTGGAGCAGGACGCTGGTGCCGACCGGAATGTCCGTGCACTCGATGATGAAGAACGCCGGGATCGGGTTCGGCTGGGGGTTGCTGAAGTTCTGCGCCCAGATCGAGCTCGGGAGGGCACGATCGGCGTTCACCGTGAGGTTCCGCCAGGCCACCGCCGGGTTGTCGCGCACCCACTGCAGGAACACCTCGAGCGGCAGCTGCCCGGAGGGCCCCGGGCTGGGCGGGTAGACATTGGGGTGCGCGGGCGTCACCACGATGCCGATCAGGCAGTAGTGGTAGTTGCCGGTGGGGAGTGGCGGGTTCCACATGAAGGGCACTTGGTCGACGCAGGGCGCGCCGGGCCCGATGGAGGCCGATAGATCTGTCCCCACGAATGTCGCCGCGCCTCCGCCGTAGACGGGCACGGGGTTCTGGATCCACTGGTTCGGCATGAGCAGCAGCGAGCTCGGCGCCCAGTACAGGTACGGCGTGCCGCCGCTTGCGGCGGCTCCGAGATTCTTGCCCCGAACGTAGATGAAGTTCTCGGTTCCGTACGACAGACCGGTCGCGAGGTCCTGTCCGTACGCCTGCGGCGTGAGGAACGTCGCGGCCATCTGCGCTGGGCTCAGGAACTGCTGCCCGTAGGGAACGATGTCGGGGGACATCCACAAGACGTCGCCGACGAACGGGTACAGCCCTGAATCGGACAGCCCATCGCGGATGTAGATGTCGTTGTACATCTGCTGTGCCATCTGAGCCTCCCCTTCGCCTCCCGCGCTCGTCATCACCGCTTGCGGGCCCGTAGCCGCAGCGAGCGGAGTTGCGGGGTTACGGTGGCGGCTCAGCCTGCGCACGCACCGGCGGCATCGCGGTTGGGCCGCTGAACCGACCGTTGATGCTCTGGCCTTGGCCGCTGAGGGTGAAGCTGCCATCGGGTGCGACCTGCACGTCGAGGGAGCCGCCGCCGTCGTAGGACCAGATCACCGTGGCGTCATCCCACTGCACCTGGACGCCCCAGTAGTGCGGGTAGCCGGTGACGTGCCCGACGTCGGTGAAGTAGATCGCCCCCAGCGCGCCGACGTCGAGCTCGGCGTCACCGCAACTCGTGTTGAGCTGCCCGCCCTGCGTCGCGGCCCCGGAGCCCACCGCGTAGTCGAAGAACAGCAACTCTTTCGACTGATTCGTGATCTGGCCGAAGCCCCACACCATCTCGTCTCTCCTCCCCGATCTCGCTAGTGCGTCGGAAGTGACGGCGCCACCGCGGGCACGCTGCGACGCGGATCGAGCGTGGATGCCGGCAGGATGAGGTTGGGCGCATCGACCGACACGTAGCCGATCCGCGGGAAGCCGCGCAGCAGCCAGTAGTGCAGCGAGGGGAAGATGCTGAACGCCAGCGCTCTGACCGGCTGGCTGTACTGCCACTGCTGCAGACTCTGGCGCTGGCCGGACGGGGTATCGACCACGCTGGTCGGGAACTGAGCCCAGATCGCCTCGGGCGTGATCTGGGTCGCGCCCGTCGCGATGATCTCGGCGATCGACTGTTGCGAGAGGTGCGCTGTCTGGCAGGCGATGGCGACGCCAACTCCTCCATTGAGCATCGTGTCGTCGCCCCAGATCTGGAACGGGCCGGGGTTCGCGGCCGAGCCGACCCAGAGGGACTGCAGATTGAAGTAGTCGTGCAGCGCCCCCGAGGCGGACTGGACAATCGTGCTGTTCAGGAACGCCAGATAGTTCATGTAGGCCTGCTGCTGGCTGATCGGCCCGTCGGCCTGCGCGCCCGACATCGCGATCCGCTGCGCGAGCGTGGGCTGCTCCTCGGTCGTCTGCGGGTCGAAGACCGTGCCGGGGTTCTCCATGTTGTAGAGACCCGGCGCGGCCACGTTCGGTTGGCGTCCCGTGGTCATCGTCTGCACCTGCGCCCAGTCGGCCACCGGCACGTACCACTTGTCGGCGGCCCACTCGAGGAACCACTGCATGATCAGCGTCTTGTTCACGAGGTGACCCGCGGCGAAGGAGTCCTGGAGGAAGTGGTCGGCATAGCCGAGGTTGATCCACGCCTCGTGGGTGAAGAAGTTCTTCTCGACCGGGTCGCCCGCGGCGTAGGCCTGCTGGGCACGCTGGACGGCGACGTCGTATGAGTGTCGCCAGCGGTACCAGGCGTAGGGCGCGAAGTGGCAGGCGTTGCGCGCGACCAGCGCGGTGTAGTGGTCAGTGTGGTTCACCCCGAGGTTCCAAGTCAGGTTGTTCACCGCGCGCGTCTCGAGCAGGAGGTCGAGGAAGCTCCACCCCGTATTGATCGCGACGGCACCGGCGAAATTGGTGGGAATGGGCACGGGCCCCAGGAGCGCCTGGGCGCGGTTGTAGCCCTCTTGTCGCACCGCCTGCAGGATCGGCAGGAGGATCTCGCGTGGGAGCTCATCGATGGCGCCCGGATTGGCCAGGTAGTCCGGGAGCGTGTTGAGTTCACCGTACGTCACCAGCAGCTTGCTCATCGTGAGCCGGGTGGTCCGGATGTCCGGGTAGTAGGCCGCAATCATCTGCTCGGTGACGCTGTCTGGGTTCGCGTACCACATGGACAAGAACTTGACGATCTGGTTGACCAACGGCGCGCGCTGCTGCTGCGGCCAGTTGGCGATCTGGTAGAGCTCTGTAGGCTGCGCGTCGCCGAGGAGGCGGTGCTCCCAGGAGGCATGGCGCTGAAACACCAGGACCTCGCCCGCTCCGCTGCGCGTCACGCGGCGACGGTGCGCAGCCGGTGCCGGGCGTCCCAGACGCGTCGCGACCCGCGTCGCGGCGGCCTCCGCGAGCGGCGCCTCGAGCACGATCCCGCCTTGGCCCTGGGCTCGCAGCGTCGTCTGTTGCAGGGCGTGGGCAACCTCGTGGGCGATGAGGCGGCGCCCGGCATCGGTGTCGGGACGGAATGCACTCTCCTTGAAGTACACGTCCGCCCCCGTCGTTACGGCGTCCGCGCCGCACCCGCTCGCGACGCGGTCCCCAGAGGCTCCGTGGTGCAGCCGCACCTCGCCCAGATCCGCGCCGAGCGTGCGCTCGAGCTCGGATCGAAGCCCGGGTTCCAGAGGCTCTCCCTCGCACTGCGCGCGGCGCGCCAGGCGCACGAGCTCGTCGGGCGCGCGAGTGCAACCAGACGCCGGCCGTCCACGCACGTGTGTCATCGACCCCTCACTCCAGCGCCCGCCCGCGCGAAACTCGGGTCTAGGGCACTATGCGTGACGTGTCAAGTACATCCGTGTATGACTTAACTGGACGCGACCATATCCTGCGACGACCATGCATTGATCTGTCTCAGGGCGCGCTCTCGCAGCGGGGCGCTCGTCGTGGGAGCGCTGGTCGACCCGGCCTACGTCTCGCGTGTACGGCGGGCACAGGCGCCTCGACTGCGGTGGGTTCATCCCGCGTGGCGTGATCGGCAACAAGGACGGCGATCGGTCGGGGCAGGGACATGCGTATGGGGAATCCGCGATCAGGACAGGCGCGGATCGTTTGCGCCGCCGGCCGCAACGCGCTCGTTGCGCCCAAGGTACCCCGCGCTTCCTATTCTCGGCGGGGGGCAGCTCGGAGATGGGCTGCAGCATCTCCCGACGCCGGTGGCCCGCGCAGCGCCCACGCGCGAGCGCAGCGTCGACATGGCGGCCACGCTGAGCGGACCATCGTGCCCTCGATCGTCAGACGCAGGCGACCCGGTCGCGCTCCGCATAACGCGCGGTCACCCGACGTGCTCCAGGCCGCGACGTGCCAGACGCCCCTGGGCCACACCCACCGAGCGAGGTACCAGACCGGCTCAGCTCGGTGCGCCGCGCCACTGACCGCGCCGAATGAAGCGACGTTCGTGCGAATCCCACCCTCGCCGGTCGTAATCTGACCGCCGTGCCCGCGAGCGGCGTGAGCCTACCTCGACTGGGTCCAGTATTGCTAGGGGATCGAATACGCGGCGTAGAGTCGGGTCATGCAGGACACGTCGCTCACTTCCTCGACCGACCGGATCTCCGAGCTCAGGAGTCTAAAGAAGGCGTCGCCGGCAGAGAGCCTCCGCCTCGCGATCGACGTGCGACGGATCGGCGAGGCGATCGCCTCGCAGCTTCGGCCGCGAGCGGCGCGGGTCGGTCCAGACTTCTCATGTCCCAACGTTGCTAAATGACGTGAGCGCCACGCGACGCAGCGCTACTCAACGCTTGTCATACTGGAGGCGATAGCGGCGCCAGCTTGACTGGCCGGTCTGCAGAGCCGGTCCGGCGGCGCGGTAGCTCAGGACGATTGGCGAGGAGTTCATAGAACGATGCCGAGCGCAACCAAAGCCCCCAAGCGCGTGGTCCGCCATAAGGCCAAGGGTCCGATCGATCCGGCGTTAGGCCAGCGCGTGAGAGCCCTCCGCACCGCCCGAGGGTTGAGCCAAGCGCAGATCGCGGGACCCGACTTTTCCAAGGGCTTCATCAGCCTCGTCGAAACCGGTCGAACGCGGATCTCGCTGCGCTCCGCCGAGATCATCGCACGCCGGCTGGGAGTCTCGGCTTCGGACCTGGTGGGTGCAGGGGGGAGCACGAGCCAGCGCGAGCTGGAGTTCCTCGTCTTGCGTGCCGAACAGGAGCTCGCCGCCGGACGCCATGCAGTCGCGAGTGAGGCCGCCGCGTCCCTGGAACGCAGGGTTTCGGGAGCGCTGCGCGCACGCGTCAAGCGCGTGCGCGCCCGCGCGCTCATCGAGACGGATCGCTCGCGCGACGCCGTCCGGCTATTGGATGAGGCCCGCCGCGAGTTCGAGCAGCTCGGTGAGAAGGATCTTGCGGCGCGCACACTCGTCGACCTCGCGCGAGCCCACGCCCGACTAGATCAGCCCGGCGAGGCACTCCACTACCTCCTCGCCTCCGAGCGCGCGCTCGAGGCCCGTGAGGTCGTGGATCGAACGCTCGAGCTCCAGGTCCAGCGGATGCTCTCGAACGTCTACGTGCGCATGCGCGACTTCGTCGCAGCCGATCTACGGGCAGAGCGCGCGCTGGCCATCGCCCAAGATGTCTCCGATCCTGACGCGCTGGCGAAGCTGTACAGCGGGCTCGCCTTGACCCGCCAGGAACAGGGTGACACGGAGACCGCGATCGGCTACGCGCGCAAGAGTCTCGATCTCTACGAGCAGCTAAACCGGCAGGTGGCCGTCGCCGAAACGTGGAACACGCTCGGCTGGCTCTACGTGCAGCGCGGCCACTACGGCAAGGCCACCGAAGCGCTCGGTCGCGCTGAGAGTCTGGCGCGCGCGGCCCGCAGCGACAGCCTGCTCGGCTGGATCACCTCGACGCGCGCCGATTTGGCGTTGGCGAGGGGCAACCTCGATGAGGCGATCGAACTTGCAGACGGGCTCATCGAGTCCAAAGCGACGAGCGCTCCACTGCGCGCCGCCGCCACGTTGGCGCGTGCCGAAGCGGTCGCCCGCACGAAAGCACCGGTGGCGAAGCTCCGCGCCGCCTTCGAGGCCGCGATCAAGGCGGCCGCGTCGGAATCCGCGGGCCAGCGCGCACGAGTGCACCAGGCCTTCGCCGACGCGCTCTCGAAGCGCGACCACCCCACGGATGCCTTCGCTCACGCGCGGACGGCGCTCGAGCTACTGAAGCCAAGCCTCAACTAGCCCGAGCGACCCCGTAGCGCGGGCCTGCTCGGCTTCGCAGGTCTCCGCCCGGCGACCCTACGGGCAGCCGAACTCCGCGGGCTCGCAGGGCGCGGCGCTGGTCACGGTCCCAGCTGCCAGCGAGAGCGCGAGGACCACCAGCACGATACGCAGAAGCCTCGCCATCGCATCCCTCCCATCGGCGGAGCCGTCGTGCTCGACGGGGCCGAGGGGCAAGACGCTAGAAGGTTAGGCTAGTATTACTAGTGAGTACTAGTGACAGCTCGGCCGCTCACTCCCACGCAGCCGCGCGGCGTCCAGAGGCGCCGGCAGGTCAACCTCAACTTCGGTGCGGGCTCACGCTTGCTACGACGACTCCTCGACGCCGCCGCGTTGACCGGACGGTCGCCCACGCGAATCGCGCGGGAAGTTCTCGAGGACTACCTCACGCTCTGGCTGGAAGCGCGTTTGGCCGAGCAGCGGATCATCAGCGAGGCGCGCACGCGGTTGACGGCGCTCACCAAGCGATGACCCAGCCGGAACTCTCGCCCCGGCGGCACGACGTGCTGCTGCTCGCCGCGTGCGGGCTGACGGACAAGGAGATCGCGGCTCGGCTGCACGTGCAGATCCGAACGGTCCGCTTCCACTTCACCCAGTGCCGGCGCGTGCTCGGCGCGCGCACCCGGCCGCAGGCGACGGCGATCGCCGCCGTGCGCGGGCTGGTCGATCCCTTCGCGGAGCCGGCGCCGCTGGGTGCGCAGCGCGCGCTGATGACAGCGGCCTCGACGTCACGACAATCCGCAGCACCTTTCACCTGACGTACGGCCGCATTCGAGGTCGTCACGGATGCTGAAAACGCTGCGGACCAGGCAGCGCGCACGACGGACGCCTCGGAGATCGTGTGCTGCCACCCGCTGGATGCGGCCGTTGGACTGCGGCCGACCAGATGCGCTGAAGCGCTGCGTGGCCCCGAGATCACGCGCCGCTCCGTGACGGGGGCCGGCCCGATGAATTCGTTGCCGACGTCGTCACGGGCCGCAGTCGCCGCCCGCCAGGGCGAGCTCGTCCGTCACGCCGCGCACGAGCGCCGAGGCGCGACGACGTTCCGGGTTCATCCCTGCGCTCACCGCAAGACTCGCCCAGAGGTATCCTGAGACGACGTCGGTGGCCTGTGCTGCCAGACCGTGCCAGTGGGCTTCTCCAGCGGCCAGATGCGGAAGCAGTTGAACTGCAAGACCTCACCCGACGTGACCGGGCCCTGATATACGCCTCCGGGAAGGGTCCTCCCCCTCGGGGGAGGCCGCGGATCCAGTGACGAGCCTAGGCGCCTACGACGGGTGCCGGTGCCGTGCCGACGGAGCACCTTGTGCACCGCGTCGGCATAACGCGCTCCTGGCCGAGGGCGAGCTGCGCCACGGTTCGCGGAGGACCAGCCGAGACATCCCCAGAGTTGACTCAGCCGAGATGACAAGGCATGTACGTCATTGTGGGCAGGGGGCACGCAGCTGCGGACGAGACCACACGAGGTGAGCCTGCACGTCGCGTTGGGCGGCATGTGGAGTACCGCGTGCTCACGATCGAGGCCAACGACGCCGAGATCGGCGATCTGCTTAATCGAGCGGCAGGCGATGGTTGGGTGCTGCACACCCTCGCGTTGTACGTGCTCGTGAACGCGGGCCGTTTCGGTACGACATCGACGCGCTGGTGCTCGCTCGTCTGGGAGCGTCAGGCCGACTAGGTCGCCATGTCCTTAGTCGACGAGAGGCTCGGGAACCGCCGCGTCACGCACGATTCGCTCAATCGTGCTCGTGAGATCGTTCGGCGCTGAGGACCACGCACCCGCTTCCGTTGCGAGCCCGTCGAGCGCCTTGAACGTGACGGGCGGGCGCGAACGCTTCTCGTCACCGTCTGAGGCGAGACGCGCCGCCAGGGCGGTTCTGAGCCAGATGATCCTTTCGCTGCCGACGTGCTTCTCCTCAAGGTAGCGCGCTTGTGCCTCGAGCGTGGGGTGCTCAATTCGTTGCGCATGGTCGAAACGGCCCCGCCGCGTGACCGCTGGATCAAGCACCTCTAGTTCACCATTCGTTGCCAACACGAAAATCACCCAGTCGTGCTTGTAGAGTCTGAGCAGGCGCGGAAGCATCCCTGCCGTTATGAACGCGCTCGCCGTACGCGTGTCGGACTGGCCGCGGTCTCGACGTCGGAACATCTCCTCGCACTCATCGAACAGAACGACGACGCGACGGAGGTGGGTGAGATCGTGGAACACGCGCTCCGCGGTGCCCTCGATCGCGTCGAGGCCACCCTCACGCAGGAAGTCACTGGGCGAGATCCGCAGCAGAGGCCAGTGCAGCGCTTCGGCCATGGCTTCGGCGATCGTCGTCTTACCTGTGCCAGGCGGCCCGTACAGGATCAACGACTTCGTACCCGACGGCCGGCGGACCCAGTTGCTGACGACCGGAGCCAAGTACTGCGCGTGGAGACGCTCGCGCAGCGTGCCGCTGACCGTGGGGTCGTGAATCGCCTTCCGCACCGCGTGCTCGTCGATGGCCCGGGGACGCTTCAGCACCGGTTCCAGGTCGGGCCACGGTGTAAAGGTCCGCTTCGCCGGCAAGACATCTCGGCGACGCAGCAGTTCTTGCTGCCGAACGAGCAGCAGGGCGTCGCGGTAGTGCACGAAGAAGGTCAATGCGATCGCTGTGGCCCAACACTCAATGCGGCTCGAGCCGCGACTCCGGTCGTCAGGCCAACCGCTGAAGGTCTGTGCCGCGCTCCCTGACCCACCGTTCGCGCTGGCGCTCGGGATGACCAGGTAGCTCGCAGCGAGGTACTGGACCGCGCGATCGAGCGCCTCAAGCACCTCGTCGCGCAGGTACTGTGGCCGTGCGCCGCGCGGTAGCTGCCGTTCGCGAAGATTCCGCAGCAACAGATTGACCAGGGCCAGTGCGACTTCGTAGCTCGACGCGTACAGAGAGCGGCGGCCAGCAAGAGAGATGGAGCGCGCGCTTGGCCAGCTACCGTCCGCAGCCTGGCTTTTCAGCACGATCGCGAGCGCGTGCGCCGAGATTTGGTCGGCATCCGCGACGCCCACGCGATTCAGCAGCGCGATCTGGAACATGAGCTCTGCCGGATCAAACTTGCCGTGATAGACCACGCTCGCGTAGCCCATCTGATCCAGCACGCGGTCACGAATTGCGGTGGCGAAGGAAGGCTCGAACGTGAGTGGGGAGTCGCCACGCGCGACACGCCACGCGTCGAGCGCGCGTACGCAGTGCAGCGTGACGAGGTCGTGAATCTCATCCTCCGCGTGGACACGTCCTCCGTGATCCCGTAGGAGGACGGTCTGGTTCAGATCTGCCAACCTGTCGCCGAACGCACGCGTTGCTTCCGCAAGCTGCGCGATCCCCGAATCATCCCCTATCACGTGCTCGATCCCGGGCAGGATCCCGAGCGTCATGAGGAGGTGGGAGTCCGTGAACATGTTCTCCTTGTCTCCTGGCACCTCCTGCCTGCGGGCGTTGTCGAGATCCGCGAGGAAGCGGCGTGCGACCTCTCGAAGATTTGCGCAGATGCTCGTGATCTCCGGATCCTGCGCCGGGTCATCCGTGGTCTCGAAGCGCACGCGCACGTACTCGAGTAGGGCCATGAAGGACCGATTCGTGGACGTGCGCCCGGAGCCCTGATCCGTTGCCGGTTCGGGCAGCGTGCGCTTAAAGCCGCCTCGGTGCGCGTCATAGAAGCAGCCCAGCGCCGCCGCCGCATCGGGGATCAGCCGTTCGACGAGCGCGAGTCGCTCCTCAATACGGAAGATCTGCTCGTCGCGGTCATGCCCATCCTCGTCGGGTCGCCCTCTTCGCTCGCTCATGCTCCGTCGTCCGTTTCCCCAGTGCGACAGGCCGTCGACATGGTTGCCGAGCGGCCTGTGGGGTTCAGGTCGCGCACCGGTATGTGCCGTATCGGCAGGGTCGGCGTCGGAGTTCCCGCGGTCTCGCGGTGGCCGTGTTCACGCGGAGTCCACCGCGCGGCGAACTGCGCCGCCGTCCGAACCGGCGTCGTCCTAACAGGCGGCAATGGGGTACAGAGGCCAGCCGCCATGCGTCGACGTGCCGCACGCGTCTGCCTTCGGTCAGCTGGTATGGAAGGCTCTGGCGTGGGTTGCGCCGGACGCGAGCATCGGAGTGTCCAAGAGGCTTGATCCCGGCCGCCAAGGAGGTGGGCGGAGGCTGTCCGACCGAGCTGGATCTGGGTGTTCGGCGGCTTCATTGGCGACGTCGCGGGCTGAGCGGGCCAAGAGCTCGCCGATCGCGAGCTGCGTTGCGCCGACACGAAGAGCAGCAGGTCGTACTCGGCGGCTTCTTGCGATCGCTCCACGTAGCCGGCGGAGCGAACCCCTCGGCCTCCACGCGTGCGCGGCCAGCGTCATGTTCGGACTACGACCGCTGACGACGGTCCCCGAACCGGCGCCAGTCGATGCCAAAGTGGAAGGACTGGTAGAGGCGGCCCCCCGCCGCCCCCGCACCGAAGTGGCGCGTCGCGGAGTGCAGGAGGCCAGCGGGGTACGCAACGGCTCGGTTGTATCGGTTGCCGACGCGATCGACTTCTCGCCAGCGGACCAGCGAGTGGCTATCGCGCTCGAGCCGCGCGTCGACCGCCTCGCGGGTCTCCCCGAGCCGGCGCGCGTCGGCGCGCGTGGGACAGAATGTCAGGCCCGTCGCCTTGTGCTGCCACAGTGACGTGCCCGCCTCGAACGCGGCATCCGGCGTCAGGTAAATGACCATCGTCACCCAGTCGACCGGCGAGTCGTAATGCACGCCAACCGCCTCGGCGTGACGTCCGCGCGACGGACTCATGAAGAACGACCCGTTGGCCTCGGAGAGTTGGGTCGGGTCGTCATCCCAGTCGGTGATCGCGAAGCCGAACGAGCGCTCGATGAGCCGGCGCACTCCGGGGATGTGGTACGGCCGCGTGCGCAACCCCGTGACGTCCTCGGGCTCCTCGAACGCTAGCCCGAGGGCGCTGCGTCGGACCTCGTCGGGATCCGGATAGAAGTCATCGATGACCGCGAGAAAACGTCGCACCTTGCACCCCTCTTCGTCCCGGTTTCCTGATTAGCCACGAACGGTGACGCAGATGCCCAGTTCACTCGAGCAAACCGGCAGCCTCCGAGTTCCCCGGCGCCAGACGCTGATGGCACCATCTGGTGCGTGGCGCTCGCCCGGCGCCGCGCGGCTGGCGACGGCATCAAGGTCATCCGAGGCCACGTAGACCAGCTCGACGGGTTAGCGGCCGTCATTGTTGAGGCGCGCGCAGTCGTCGCAGAGCCGATAGCCCCCAGTACCCCCTTGGCGCTCCGACTGGGGGATGTCTCTGCCGGGAGCGCACGCGCTGTTGTTGTGGTACACGCGGATGGGCGCAGGCTTCTTGACCTCATTGATCGAGTGGAACGCTGCAGTAGCCGGCACGTGCATCCTCCTTGGCCTGTATGCGCCGCCTGCCGCGCACTCACGCAGCGGCTGGCGCTTGCTGGCTATCCTAGTCTTACTAGACTCACCTATCCGGCGTGGGTCGTGGCGGGGAGGTGGTGGTCGTCATGAGGCGCCAGACGTGGCGGCGCTCAGCATCTGTCGTCGGGGTATCGCGGAGTTCACTCGGGTCACGTTCGGGAGGTTGAATCATGCCCGCACCTGATACAGACGCGCGCGAGGAGATCGCGCGGTACGTGCTCTCCTACGGAATCGAACCCTACGACCTTGCGTTGGAGCCCGACCTCGACACGCTCCCCGATTCGGCGCTGCTGTCCGCCGACCTCGGGATCCCGTTCCCCGCCGGACTCGCGCCGACGCCGAAGCCGATCGTCCCGCCTCCGGCCACGGACGCGCCGCTGCCGGCCGCCGACGTGGTCGTCATCACCTGGACCGTGGCGGAGCAGAACGCGCTCTGCGATGTCTTCACCCCGAAGTACGGGCGCGCGAGGTGGTACCGATACGATCGCAACTACGCGCAGTACGAGCCCAAGATCCGCGCCGGCGCGCCGGCGCGCAACGCGAAGCGGCTCGGCAGCTACTTCGTCACGCAGATCGGGTCGCACACCGTGCTCTGCATCAAGTCCGAACTGCACCTCAACCAAGATTGGATCGCGACCGGACAGGGCACGGCGACGCTGCCGGTTAAGGACTTCTTCACGCAGATCATCACCGAAGTGAAGCCGAAGGTCTTCCTCACGATTGGCACCAGCGGAAGCGTGTACGAGGACTTCACCCTCGGCGACGTGGTCGTGACGCGCGGAGCGAAGTTTCGCTGTCACCGCGAGTTCCGCAACGAGCCCTTCAACAACGTGGCCTACAAGAGCGACTGGGAGATTCCCACAACCCAGTTTGCGACGGCCGAAGGGCTGATGCAGCAGTTCGCGGCCGATCTCGTCGAGCCACCGGTGGGACCGCCGACCGCACGATTCTCACCCTCGGGTTTGGCCCAAACCCCGGCGAACACTCCGAAGATCCACCGCGACGACGGTACCCAGATGCCCGCGTTCCACCCCATCCTGACGACCGACTACTTCGAGTACGGAACGACGACGAACCACCTCGACCGCGAAGGCGCGGCCGTCGAAATGGGCGACGCGGTGCTCGGCATGGTGTGCTCTGCGTTGGACACGCCGCCGCGCTGGGCGGTCGTGCGCAACATGTCGGACCCACTGATCAACGGAGACCTGCCAACACGCGCCTACCACATCAACGAGCAGACCATGTGGGCGGTTGGGTACTACACCGGGTATGGCTATTACACCAGCGTGACCGGGGCACTCGCGACGTGGGCCATCATCGCCGGGCTGCCGTGAGTGCCTCGCGATCGCACTGCCGGCCCCGCGGTGTCCGCGCTCCTGGGCGGACCTGCGCTATCGGTGCCAGAGCAACCGACGGACTCGCGCCGATCGCCGTGTGCGCGCGGGACTAGCCGTAGAGAAGGGAGCGCAGGTGGCGGCTAGCGGTTCGATCCGCGTCGCGGCCTATTTCACGACCCCTGAGCAGCGTGAGATCGCTCTTGCTGCGATGCGCGCGAGCGCACCCGAGCAGGTTCGCGAGTTCTCCGGATTGATTGAGGGCATCGTGGACCCGACGCAGATCCCGCACCTTGCGACCGCCGGCCTGTCGGTTGAGGTCCTCGACGCGCCCCCGGCCGCGGCGGTGTCCGGGGTGGCCTCCGGCCATGGCGACTCGGATAACGTGCTCGACGCATCCCCGAGTGCCGCGGCATCCGCGGTGGCACCTGGCCACGACGATGCTGCACGCACCGGACCAACACCTGATACTGCTCCTGCTGTCGATCAGGCCGTGCCGCCGCCAGCCACCGCGCGGCCCGCGCCGCCGGCTCCCGGCCTGACACCACCCATTCGCCGTGCGAGCGAACTCGTCGCGGCGCTGCCTGAGGATCACGCGTTGCGTCGCACCCTAAGCGAATTCACGGCGCAGGCGCGGACGCTGACGCCGACGCGCAGAGGGTTCGTCGCACGCGGACGCTCCGCCAGCGCGGCCGACGCTCGGTCCGGCGAGCAGATGTACTACGTGCGCCTCAACGCTCGACTTTCGCGGACCGAACGGTCGGAGCTCACGCGACTCGGAGTCCGTTTGAGCGCGCACGCGCCCTCACGCTGGTGTCGTGCCTTGCTCCCCGCCAATCGGGTCGCCGCCTTGCGAGCCCTGCCGTTCGTTGCCTCGGTGCGAGAACCGAGTGTCGGGGACTTCATCTCCGCGGACTTCCTGCGTCAGCTCGAGCGCGCGCGCCAGGGCACCGCAGATACCCCACGGACGTTCGACCTCACCCTGCACCGTGCCGGCGACCTCTCGCGCCTCACACGGTTGCTCTCGGCGACGCCTGAGGCGGAAGTCGTCGCGTCCGGAGGGGCGACCGTTCGATTCACAGCGCCGATTCGCGCGCCCTTCCTCGCGCCGCTGGTGGCGATGCCAGAAGTTGCGTCGCTGACGCCCGTGCGACCCGCCGAGCTCTTGTGCGATTACGGGCGCGCCGTGATCGGTGTCGATGTGGTGCAGACGGCGCACGCTGTCTGGTCGGGCGAGGGCGAGGTCGTGGGCGTGATCGACAGCGGTATCGACGCGACGCACCCCGACCTGCGCGGTCAGGTCGCCTCGAGCGCCTTTCTGGTCAGCGACGACGCGAACGACACCTTCGGCCACGGCACCCACGTCGGCGGCATCGTCGCCGGTACCGGCGCGGCCTCAGGCGGGAGCCTGCGAGGCGTCGCGCCGGGCGCGAAGCTCGCGGTGCTGAAGGTGACGGACGGTGCCGTATTCGACCTGCCGCCCGACATGGCCACATTCCTCCAGCCGGTGGTGGACGCGAAGGCGAAAGTCGTCAATCTCAGTTTGGGGATCTCGCCCGGCGAGACCGGCAGTGTCTACGACCACCACGCCTACAGCACCGACGAGTTTGTCCATCGCCACCCGGACGTGCTGCTCGTCGTGGCAGCGGGGAACAAGGGCTACGCCCCGGATGGCACCTGCGCGTTCAACACCATGTCATCACCTGGCACAGCCAAAAACGTGCTGACGGTCGGCGCGTCACTGACCAGCCGCATCGAACCGCAGCAACGCTGGGGTGAGCGCAGCCCGTCGGTCTTTACGATTCCGCCCGCGTCCGACGAGCCGGTGACTGGCGACCCCAACCTACCCGCAGCCAGCAGCGGCCGCGGTCCAGGCAGCTACGGGCTCGTGAAACCTGACCTACTCGCTCCGGGCACGTACATCCTGTCCACTCGAGCGTCCACGATCGACCCGCGGCTCCCCTGGCTCGCCTGCCCCGATCACGGGAATCGCTACGTCTACATCGGCGGCTCGAGCATGGCCGCGCCCTTCGCCGCCGGCGCCGCCGCGATCGTGCGCCAGTACCTACGGATGGAGCGTGGCCTGAGTGCTCCGTCGGCCGCGCTGCTCAAGGCCATTCTGATCGTTTCGGCGACCCGTCTCCCGTCCACGCGGGCCTCGGCATCGGCCAGCGACGTTGGCTTTCCCGACTACGACCAGGGCTTCGGGCGCATCGACCTCGCGAGCGTGCTTCCGCATCCCGACGCACCAGCGCGTCGGCGCTTGGACTTCATTGACGTCGCCAATGACGCGAGCGAGGCGCTCGAGCGAGGGGCCCCGGTCGGCTCAGGTCGTCGCCCGCTCCACGAGTACGTCGCAGCCGTCGCGGCTGGCGCGACCGATTCGCTGCGCGTAGCGCTCACGTGGACGGATCAGCCCGGGAGCGGCGTCCAGAACCATCTCGGACTCGAGCTCATCCGTCCGGATGGGTCCCGCGTCGCTGGCAACACAGAGCTGAAGGTCGGCAAGGATCCGATCTCCGAGCACCCCGACGCGTACGGTCTGTACTGGGACAAGCTCAACTGCGTCGAACTCGTCGCAATCGCGCAGCCGCCCTCTGGCGCGTACCGCCTGCGCATCATCGCACTCGATACGCCAGTGCCGCCCCAGGGGTACGCGCTCGCGGTCTGCGGTGAGTTTGATCGTGCGCTCGACGCGCCGGGTGCGACGCTGTGATTGCTCACGCACGCGTCGTGTTCGTCCGCGCCCTCAGGCGGAGATTCGTGTGAACGCTGCTCCGCTCGTACCTCCGGCCGACGCCGTGCGGGTCTGGCGCGGCTTCCGTGCTGCGTCGATGGCGCAGCCGGACTTCTACGCTCGGCTACAGGGCGTCTTCATTCCCGCGACCGTCGAATTGCAAATCAAGGTTGGGCTCAGCGCGTACGTCCCCAGCGTGAGCGCAGGACTGCCCGACAAGCCTGACACCGTGCCCGACGAGACTGCCATCCTGTTCTGGGAGTCGCAGCCGACCTACCGTGACGCGTTCAAGACGCTCGCGGTGCGCACGTACACACTGACCCACGCGGCCGTCTACACGCCTGCCAGCGGAGCCGATTTTCCCACCCTCTTCGCCGGGCGCCTGGAGGCGAACAAGCCGACCTACTTGGTCGAGCAGCCGGCAGACTGGATGCGCGCACCGGTTCGCCATTTCCTTGGGAGCCGTCGGTCGGATGTGTCGCCCGAGACGTTCCGCGATCAACTCGCAACCGCACTAGGTGTCGCGCAGCAGTCGCGCGCTGGCGCGATCGCGTGTGCTGGCGACGACTACGTCGCGTACTGGGAGCTCGGTTCCGGACCTCCCGACACGTTCGATGCGCTGGCGCGCTGCAGCGACTGGAGCACGGTGCTCGCGGCTGCGCCGACCGAACTCCAGGGTGGTCTCTGGGACGCGTGGCCGGGGCTGCAACTGAAGCCCGGCGACAGTCTCAACCTGCAGTTCCGACGCCGGTCCGAGCAATGACGCGCACGCGGCGTGGATCGCGGCTACGTCTCACTCGCCAGCGTTGCCAGAGGAGGCATCCGTGAGTCCGACACCAACCCTGTACGCGGTCAGGCACTCGAACAGCGCAGGCCAGCTCGCCGTGGAGCCGGTGTGGGAGCAGGCCGGTGGCGGACCGCTCGCGCCGGGCTACACCCAGCTCGTTCCGTTGGTCGTTGGTGGCACGCTCCACCTCGTCGCGGTGGACGGCGCGGGTCGGGCGAGTGCGTTCGAGGTTCGCCCCTCCGCCGGAGGCTTCACTCCGGTCGATTCGCAGCTGGTGCTCGGCGGACCCTGGGATCTGATTCAGCCGCTCGTCATCGGGAACGTCCCGCACCTGCTCGCGTACGCCCGCGCTGGACAGTTCTCCTTCTATCCGATCACCGCCGACCTGCGGAGCACGACGCCCTTCACCTACGCACGCGCACACGCGCCCGGTCTCACCAGTGGGTTCGACGTCGCGCAACCGGTCGTGGTCGGCGGGGCCGTCTACTACCTGTGCTACGGATTCGACAGCGGACGCGTCCTGATCTACTCGCTCTCGGTGACCGCGGAAGCGAGCGGAGATGCCCCTGCACTGGCCTCGGCTCCGGTATGGGAGCATCAGTGGGCACCGCGGTGGACGCGCTTCGCCTTCTTCCGGCTGGGCGGCGGCGTGTTCTTCCTGAAGACCAACGTCGGGCGGCTGAACGTGAACATCGATCACATCCGCGACGACCCAGCCCGAGGCACCCTCGAGGTCGGGACCCACCTGGACCTTGAGAACGCGCTGAAGCTCGACATTGTCCGCGCGCTGTTTCTCGATCGCTCCGAGCCCTACTTCCTGACGTACATGAAAGACGGCACGACCACGTTCAACCGCATCCACGCCGATTGCGCCGGTTGGACCACCGAAGCGCGCACCGCCAGCGTCACCGATGCAACCCAGATCGTTGCCCTCCAGCACGCCGACGGCTGCTACGTGCTCGTGTACTAGAAGGAACGAGCAGGTAGACGTGTCGAGCCTCTCACCCATCGAGCGATACCTGCTCACGCCTCTCGAGCAGATCGCTGCAGATTCGAGCTCGACGCCATGGGATGCGGTGGTCGTCGGTGGCGGCACGGCTGGGCTGTCGGCCGCGCGGACCCTGGTCGAACACGGTCGGCGTGTGTCGGTGCTCGAAGGCGGAGCGCTCGCGCTGCTCACGCATGCGTCGACGACGGACCTTCGTTTTGACAGCGCAGGGCTGACCCGATTCCGCCAGATGCTCGAGTACAGTCCCCGGCTCGCCGGAGGCGGCGTGTTCGGACAGCTCATCGCCTGCGTTGGCGGCCGCGCCATGTTCTGGAACGGTGCCGCCCCGCGCTTCGCCGCGCCGGACCTGGCCGCCTGGCCGATTGGTCTCGACGCTCTGGGGCCGTACTACGCGTGGGCGGAGATGGAGATGCGGGTCACCCGCGACTACGGCGACAGCGGCCTTGGTCAGACGGTCATCCGGCTGCTGCGTGAAGCGGGACTGCCCGCCGAGCAGGGACCCTACGCCATCGACACGCACCCGACGCACGACGGCTGGATCGGCGGCACGCTCGGGAACCCGGTCGCCGCGCTCCTGCGCACCGGGCTGCTGACCTCGGCCCCGCCGGCGCTGCGGATCGCCGGACGTGCCTTTGTCACCCGCGTGCTGGTTGGCCGCGACAATCGCGCGATGGGGGTCCGCGCGTTGAGCCTCGAGGACGGGACTGCTCACGAGGTGCGCGCCCGCAGTGTGGTGCTGGCCGCGGGCGGTTTCGAGTCGGTGCGCCTTGCGATGGCCTCGGGCCTGCCCGATCGGAGCGGCCTGATGGGCAAGCAGCTCGTCGATCACCTCTTCGCTCGGGCGTACTACGACGTTCCCGTCGCGCTCTACGAGCCGCACCTCCCCGAAGCGGCCATCGTGGTCGTGCCCTCCGACGCTGACCGGCAGCACCAACTGGAGCTCCATATGCCCAGCGACAACCTCTTCGTTCAGAGCGAGTACTCCCACTGGCAGCCCGCCGCCGATCGCTTCTACGCCGCGATGGTGCGCAGCTTCGCGCCGGTCGAGCCGCGCGACGATAACTACCTGGAGCTCGGTGCCACCGACGCTCCCGGCGACTACACGGTCCACATGTCGTACAGCCCGAACGACCTCGAGCGGCTCGAGCGGATGGTCCAAGGTTTGGAGAGCGTCCGTCGTGCGCTTGGCGGACAGCCCGCGGACGCGCAGCGGTTCGGCCCCGGTGCGAGTCATCACGAGGCCGGTGGGCTGCGCATGGGAGCCGATCCGGCGACCTCGGTCACTGACCCGTTCGGGCGCGTCCACGCGGTCCCGAACGTCGTGGCAGCCGATGCCTCCACGTGGCCCACGACGAGTGCCGCGAACCCATGCCTCACCATCACCGCACTTGCTCGGCGCCAGGCGGAGCAGCTCAGTCGCGACCTCGATGCCCTCCCGTAAGCCCGCTGATGACCGACGTGGTGGCGCTGCCGGGCGGTCGCTGGCGGCGTCGTCCGGTCACCCGATGTTGCCGGTTCCCTCTGGCCGGACACTCAGCCGAGCGCACCGGTGCATTCACCGACTCGGAGAGTCGCGCGGGCCCCAGCACCCGCGCGACATGCCTCACGCGCTCAAGCTGCGATCTGGAACTCGCGTCAGACGCGCCTTCGCACCTGCGTGACGTGACGGACCGCGTTCGTCAGGCCGTACTGCTCCCATCCCCTCGATACGTTGAGGGGCGCCCGCGAGCCGCGGTCACGGCGGGCGCGCCGTGACGATCAGCGATGACCTCGCGGCCCTCACGCTGCTTCTGAGTGCCGTCGCTGCGGTCTGGGCGCTGATCGCATGGTTCGGGCGCCCGCGGTTCATCGTTGGCATCCCGCCCTCGAACGAGGAACAGACGCGCAACCCGGAGCTGCGCGGGCGTCTTGGCGAGCTCTCGGTCGTGTCTGGATTCCGGCACCGACCGGACTGCTTCGCGCGAGTGTTCCGCGATGTTCCTTGGATGACCCTGGACCAGCGCGCGAGGTACATGAATGATCGGCGACGTGCGCGGGAGGTGCGCGTGGGCGCAGATGGCTTGGTCCGGATTGCCGCGGTGTTCGAGAACTACGGACGGCGCATGGCGAAGGACTTCACCGCGAGCATCAGCTTCCTGCCGGACCCGAACGACGCGACTGTGCAAATCACCGATGTGGCCGCTGAGGACCTCGACCTGACGGGCATCTACTCAGAGCACCCGGATCTTCTGGCCGAACACCTCCGCGGACGCGCGACGGCGCCACAGATTGTCGCCGCGTACGACAACTACCTTCCCCCGCACGCGCCCACCTGGGGCGACGCCATCTTTCTCTGCGGCACGCTCGAGTCTCGGATGTACGTCCTCGTGAGCGTCACCGTGCGACCGGCCGCGCAGACGCAGTCCTTCTTGGTGCTCTTTGGGCTGGATTGCTCCGACGGCTGGCTACGAGCGCAGACGCGCATGCAGGGCGTGCGCCTCGACCGCAGCAGCCTAGGTGAGGTTTCCAGTTTCTGAAACACGCTCAGGCCGCGGTCCGCAACTCGGCCAGCCACGGCACGAGGTGCGCGACCGCCGGGACATTCTCGAATCCTCGGTCGGTGAAGGGCGTGCCGTCGAAGCGCTCACCAGGCGTCAGTTAGTCTGCACCGCCACCAAGTCGACCCGACACCTTTGAGCTAGGAAAAGCGAAGCGGTCCATCCTTTCGGGTGCTTCAAACCACCAAAAGGAAAGGACCGCTCCGTGACCAATGATGACCTGATTTTCCGTCACCGTCTGCGCTTCTTCGCGCGCGCCGGCGAGGTCGGCGTGCGGAGAGCCTGCCGCGAGCTCGGCTTCCATCACTCGACCTATTACCGCTGGAAGCCCTTCGTCGAGCGCCACGGCCTGGAGATCCTGCGGCCGCGCGAGCGCCGCGCGCCGCGGATGCCCAACCAGCTGCCGCCGTTCCTCGAGGAGAAGGTCATCGCCTTCGCTCTGGGCTATCCGGGCATGGGCGCGCGCCGCGTCGCCGCCTCACTTGGCCAAGCGCGCTGGGGCCGTCTGCGCATCAGCCACAACGGGGTGCAGCGGGTGCTGCGCCGTCACGGCCTTTCGACTCGCCGCAAGCGCCTGGCGCTGATCGCGGGGTATGCCGCACCACCGGGGCCCGAGCGCGCACCCGAGCCGCCGCGGCACATCGAGGCCGAGCGTCCGGGGTCGCTGGTGCAGCTGGATTGCTTTCACATCGGGCGCCTGTCCGGGACCAAGGGCCGCGTCTGGCAGTACACCGCCACCGACGCCCACTCGGCGTTCCTCTGGGCTGAGCTGCACGTCACCCCGCTCAACCCCTCGGCCCTGCACACCTCGGCGTTGGTCCGCCGCGTCGCGGCCGATCTCGCCGCTGCCGGCTGGAAGCTCCAGGCGGTCTCCACGGACAATGGCTCGGAGTTCAAGTCGCACGTGTTCCGATCGGCGGTGGCGGACCTCGGAGCGCGGCACCGCTTCATCCACGCCGGGCGGCCACAGTCCAACGGCTGCGTCGAGCAGGTCCAGCGGACCGTGCTCGACGAGTGCTGGCGACCGAGCTTCGCGCGCTCCCTGGTGCCTAAGTACACCGCGCTCAAGCGCGACCTGTCCGACTACCTGACCCTCTTCAACTACGAGCGGGCGCACGACGGCCGGTACACGAGGGGCCGGACCCCGGCCGAGCTGGTCTATGGTGCGCGGAAGATGCGCCCGAGATGACCGACCGCATGTGTCGGGAGATCTTGGTGTCGGTGCAAGTTAGTCGATCTCGCCGTGCCGATGGTGGTAGTCGTAGTAGCGGGCGTAGCGCTCGAGCGCGGCCTCGGCGTCCGCGAGCGAGCGGAAGACGGCGCGGTCGAGGACCTCACTCTTGAGCGTCGCCCAGAACGCCTCGATCTTGCCATTGGTCCAGGGTGAGTCGACCTGCGGATGTGGCGGACATCGAGCTCGCGCAGCGTCTTGCCGAATCGCGACAGCACCCCGGCATCCAGGTCACGAAGGGCGAGCCATTGTCGCTCATGAGGTCCAGCGGCCGGCCGCACAGTTCGACGCAGTCGCGCAGCCAGGCGAGGATCGGCGCGCTCTGCTGATCGGTGGCGATCCGCAGTCCGATGACGTAGCGGGAATGGTCATCGACCAGGCCGATGATCCAGGTCTTGAGGTAGCGCCCGCGGGTGAGCTGGATGAAGAACGGGCCCTTGAGGTCGATGTGCCAGAGCGAGTTTGGGCTGGAGCGCTCATAGCGCGGGCCACGCTCGCGTGGCCCGGAGGCTCGATGGGCACCTGGGTCGTCGAACAGCTGGGTGATCCAGCCGCGGCTCACCCGGGCGATGTCGCGCTGGTGCAGCTCGGCCGAGATGCGCTTGGCGTTCCAGTACGTGTGCAGTCGCACCGGGATGACGACTTGCTCCACCCAAGCGGGATGCGTGAGCCCCCTGCGTCGCGCGGCCCGCGTCGCTGCGGTGCGAGCCCGCCACGCCGCCGCGCCCGTACGCGCGCTGCCCAGCGCCACAGCGTGGTGCGACTAAGCGCTCCTACCGCCAGCACCGCGCCGATGCCGTCGTGGCGAGCGATGCGCACCGGGCGGGCGCGCGCACGGACCACCGCGGTTTCGCCGCGGCGTCGCTCCTGTTCGGGTGGACGCCCGCCCCGCCTCGCCAGGAAGCGAAAGCCAGGACTTCCTGGTACGCATGTCGGAGCCAGCGGCGGCTTGGGTCGCGGGCCTTGTCCCGGTCAGCAGCCCAGATCTCATCCATCCGCGGACGCTAGCTGGGCTGTTTCAAGAACCACTGGGAACCTCACCTAGGCGCGGATCCCGTCCGGCTTCCCGAGGCCGCGCAGACCCCGAGACCTCCATACGACACCCTATGGAAGGTCCACGGCGACGCCGGGTGCGCAACCCATGCCGTGTGGCTTGTCGTCAACGGTCGAAATTTCACCCCCTCTCCAACGGTTGAAAGTGCACCCCCTCACTCCTCTGACCGGCCTGAGCGGCGGCTCGCGGCGCGGTCCTTTCCGCGCGGAGCCGGTAGCCGTCGCCTTCAGCGAGAGGATCTCCGCGTGGTGGATCAGGCGATGAATCATCGCCGCGGGCACGACATCGTGGCCCCAGGCCGAGAACGCTTTGTTGCGTGACGATGAGCGAGGCACGCTCATAACGCTCCGAGACCAAGTTGAACATCAGGTTCGCGGTCGCCGCCGGAACGAAGGGCACGTAACCGGAGCCCATCGGTATCGATGCCACATGACCTCCGCTTTCGACTCCGGCTCTCTCGGCCGGCGTTCGCCGGCGATCAGTGACCCTCCGCGCGCTTCTAGGGAAGTCCCGCAGAACGTAGTGGGGCGTACGTGGGTCCAAGGTGTTCGGCTCAGGCAACGTGCGCGAGATCTACGAACGCTGCCTTGCGGCGCCCGAGCCTCTCCTACTCGTAGTTGACGGACCACTAGCACTACTATGTGACCTTTCCCGACCGCTAGAAGGCACCACGGGGAGTACTAGTTGAGCGTCGGAGAACTCTCGCCGGAACGCCGCGCCCTGCTCGCCCTCCGGCTGCGGCAGGATGCGCCGTCTCCGATCGCGCGACGCGGTCGCGGGGCGGATGCCGTCGCCGCCGCTGCGGTCGCGCAGGAAGCCCTCTTCTATCTCCAGATTGCGACCCCGACATCGATCGCCTACAACGAGAGCGTCTCCATCCGTATACGCGGCCCGCTCGATGTCGGCGCACTGGACCGCAGCCTCGCAGAGCTGATCGAGCGGCACGAGATCCTGCGGACGACCTTCCGCCTCGAGAACGGTCGTGCCTGCCAGGTG
>Ga0207684_10000202_pt1 | contig 91934 bp, 91 predicted proteins | sample KBSK5501metaG_FD_184342 | JGI IMG/M metagenome (GOLD analysis project Ga0207684, IMG submission 184342) | Corn, switchgrass and miscanthus rhizosphere microbial communities from Kellogg Biological Station, Michigan, USA - KBS K5-50-1 metaG... | ecosystem: Host-associated > Plants > Roots >...
CTACACAAGGGTACGGTTCTTTTGATTCGGCTCCAGGATGTGGATGCGCCGGAGATGGGCCAGCCGTATGGGGCTCAGGCCAAAGCCCTCATGGCGTCTTTGGCCTTGGGAAAAACCGCCCGGATCATTACGACGGGTACCCCGCAGCCCGGCATTCTACAGAAGGCTAAAATTGCCCTTTCGTCAGGGCTCAATCCCAGTCATGAACTTTTGAAGGCGGGACTAGGATGGTGGGATCGAGCGGCCGCTCCGGATGACGACAGTCTTTGGAAGCTCGAGCGTGAAGCCCGAATCGAGCGTCGCGGACTGTGGGAAGACGCGGATCCGATTCCCCCATGGGAATGGCGTAAAGGCTTTTAGAATATGGTAGGGGCAAACAAGTGACGGCGGCCAGCGGGACACGGCTCTATCTGATCCGGCACGGCGAGACGCCTCGCCAAGGGTTCTGCAATGGTCACTTGGATGTCGCGCTGACCCCAGTCGGCATCTCAGAGATGGAGGAGGTCGCCGGCCGCCTGATCGAAGAGAAAATTGCAGCACTGTATACCAGCGATCTGAGTCGGGCGCTCCACAGCTCGGAAATTCTCGGGCGCATGCTTCACCTCACGCCGATCGTTTCGCCCCCGTTGCGGGAGAAGAGCTTTGGGAAATGGGAAGGAATGCCCCAAGCCGAGCTCCTGCGGCGATTTCCGGGCGAATGGAGCGACTGGCTCGCGAATCCTGCGGATGCGAAGCCGACAGGCGGAGAAAGCGTTCGTGAAATGGCGTCCCGCGTGCTTCCTGTCGTCGCACAGATCATCAAGAACCATCCCAGTGAGCGAGTGGCGATCGTGGCGCACGGTGGCGTCAACCGCGTGATCCTATGTCATGCGCTGGGTTTGGATCTCCGTTACATGGAGCGGATCGCGCAGCGGCATGCCGCGCTGAATATCATCGAGTTCCTGGAGGAGGACGTCGTCGTCCAGTTGCTGAACGGATAAAAAATGTACGGTGAGAGGGAACGCCGAACAGAGGACTTACACCGACTTTTGGACTTTGCCGCTACGAATGCAATTGGTGCAGACGCGTATCCGTTGGGTGGCGCCGTTGATCAGGGCGCGGACGGTTTGCAGGTTGGGGCGAAATACCCGTTTCGTGCGGTTGTTGGCATGACTGACGTTGTTTCCTGAGGAATGTTTCTTCCCGCACAGTTCACAAACTCTTGCCACAGTAGGACTCCCTTCTCTGATAAAACCAGAGCCATGCTACCATACGGGATTGATAAGTCACAAGAGCATCTGAGAGCCAGAACGATCAGCTCTGGCTAGCCTTGTAGGTCTGAATTACTCGGCTTCGATGAGCAGGTGAGCCCGGCGGTTCTTTGAGTAACACGCCTCATCGTGCTCTTTGCAGGTCGGCCGTTCTTTGCCATAGCTGGTCACCGCAACGGCATTGTGGATCCCAAGATCTGACAGATACTGGCGCGCTTCCTTCGCCCGCTTTTCGCCCAACGCGAGATTGTATTCCACACTGCCGCGCTCATCACAATGGCCTTCGATAAAGAGTTTAGCCTTGGGATGCTCCCTCAGAAATCCGGCGCTCTCTGAGAGATTCTTCTTGCCTTCCTCCGACAACCCCCAGCGATCAAAGGCAAAGTAAATGTCGAGGAGCTGCTTGCGCGAATCCTCTCGTGTCTTTCGCGCCTCTCGACTGTCCATCCCCTGTTGATCAGCTTTTGAGAGCATGAGGGGAGCCGTGCCGGCGATAGACTCGTCAGCGGGCTTTTTGCCAAAGCCGGTCAGAGGGGCACCACGCAGCGCATTTCCGCCACCTTTTCCAGGTGCGCCGTCGGAGCTAGAGAGTTCCTCTGTTCCTTCACTGGTGGATCTCACATTTTTTGAGGAGCACCCCGTGACCATGAGGAACACTAGCCCGCTTATCGCGATCCACATCCCTGTTGTTTTCATACTTCTCCTCATGAAGCGGGCGGGGCGTTAAATTCGCTTACGTATAACAGCTCTATATCTCAATACTCAAGAACTATTTCGGGACTTTCCAGCATCCTAGGCCGATCTCCTCGGGGCGTTTCCATCGCGACTGCCGTTCAGCGAAGGAGAAGCCTCGAGCGAGGAGCGACCAGCCCCAGACGATAATCCCCAGCAGCAAGGCGGTGAATGCGATGATGAACATAACTTCGACGACATACCGGATCAGCGGGTACTGGGCGAGAATTTCCATAAAGGACCTCATGTTGAAAGAGAGTTTTCTTACATTGTTTATCGGGCAGGACACGTTCAGGCTTTAGGAGTAAAAACCCTTGTCCTTGGTGTCCCTATTCACATTTCAACATGGGAAAAGAGAAGAGACCTGATGAGGAGACTGCACATCTAACTTCTTGAAGTTTTTAGCGGGGTTGGCGAGAATGGGTGGAACAGGTGGAAATCAGATGGACCGGCTAAAGAAGATTATTCAGGTCATCGATCGCCCGCTAGCCTTTGCGGAACGTAGCGGGGCCGTCGCGCTCAAGGACCTGGGGCGATTCATTTCCCGGCAGGTCACGGACGCTCTGGCAGAGCACGTTCGGCCATCCGCAATAGAAGCGGAGTTGCTTCGCCTGGCGCAACTTTTCATCGACTACGAACAGCTACCGCCAGGGATGCGCGCGGCCCGTGTCACCGAGGCCCGGGCCGTGATCGTTCGCCTGGATCAGGCGGTGGACGCTCCACCGCCAATCTCAGGACGGCCTGCGAACAGGCTGTCAGATTACCCGGTCCAATACATACGGGGAGTCGGTCCGAAGAAGGCCGAAGCTCTGGGACGGATTGGAATTCGGACGGTGGAGGACGCCGTCTGGATGCTTCCATGGCGGTATGAGGACCGCTCTCAGTGCCGGTCCATCGACAGCCTGGTTCCGGGGGAAGGCGCCATGATCGAGGCACAGGTCGAGAGGACGGCGTTGAAGCTGACGAATTTCAAACGCCGGAAATTGGTTGAGGTGGCAGTGGCGGATCGAACGGGAAGATTGCATTTGATCTGGTTCAATCAGGCTTATCTCGCGGAGACGTTTCATGTCGGACAGCGGCTGATGCTCTATGGGCAGGTAAAGCCGCGGAACGGTCGCTGGACGGATCTCCAAATGGAGAATCCAGTCTTCGAGATTCTTGAGGACCGAGCTAACTCTAATACCGACCTGACCCACATGGGCAGGATCGTTCCCATTTATCACGCGCGGGAGACCAAATCTCGGATGATGCTGAGCGACCGGCTGCGCGCCATGATGAAGATCATCGTGGACCAATATGGGCAGGACGCCCTTGAGCCACTGCCTCTGGACATGCTCCGGCGTCGTAAATTGCTCTCATTCGGGCAAGCCATCCGTCAGGTCCACTTCCCGCAACCCGGCGCCGATCTTGAGGAACTGAACAGGGGCCGTAGCCCCGCGCATCGCCGTCTAGCATTCGAGGATTTTCTTTTGTTGGAGCTGGCCCTCGGGCAGAAACGCGAAGAGGTGAAAAAGGAGTCCCGGGTGCTCACGTATGATCTTGCATCTGCTCTGCCCGCGCACCTCCTCACGGCCCTCCCGTTTCGCCTGACCGCGGCACAGCTCCGCGTCCTGCAAGAAATCCGGCAGGACCTGGCGAGTCGCCATCCCATGAACCGCTTAATTCAGGGAGACGTGGGATCGGGAAAGACGGTGGTCGCTGTGCTGGCGATGCTGGCGGCCGTCGGTTCCGGCTATCAAGCCGCGCTCATGGCGCCAACGGAAATTCTGGCCGAGCAACACTGCCTGACGTTGCAACGCCTGCTGAAACCGCTCGATGTGTCCTGCGTGCTATTAACCGGCGGCCGCGGCGGCAAAAAGCGTGAGGCTGCGCTGGCGGCGATTGCGGAGGGATCGGCCCAGGTCGTCCTTGGCACGCACGCATTGATCCAGCAGGACGTCAGGTTCAAGAATCTCGGCTTGGCGGTGGTCGACGAGCAGCACAAATTCGGTGTCCTCCAGCGGGCGGTCCTGAAGGAAAAGGGATATTCCGCAGATGTTCTAGTGATGACGGCGACGCCGATCCCGCGGACGTTGGCGCTCACCGTCTACGGCGATCTCGACGTGTCAGTCATCGACACGTTGCCTCCGGGCAGGCGTCCGGTCCGTACGCTGTTATTTGCCGAAACTCAACGAGCGCGCATGTATCGCCTGGTCGAGGACGAACTTTCGCGCGGGCGCCAGGCGTATGTGGTGTTCCCGCTGGTCGAAGAGTCGGAGAAGATTGATTTGCAGGCGGCGATGACGGGAGCCGAGCGTTTGCAGCGGGATGTGTTCCGGAATTGGAAGGTGGGCGTGATTCATGGCCGGATGAAAGCCGAGGAAAAGGATCGGGTGATGACGGCGTTTAAGGACGGCGGCATTCAGGTACTGGTGGCGACGACGGTCATCGAGGTCGGAATCGATATTGCCAATGCCGGTGTCATGCTCATCGAACATGCCGACCGGTTTGGCCTTGCCCAATTGCATCAGCTACGCGGCCGTGTCGGGCGGGGGCCGCATCAATCCTACTGTTTCCTGATGGCACCCAGCCGCCTGACCGAGGAGGGCCGCCGCCGCCTGGAAGCTCTGGTGAAAAGCCATGACGGGTTTGTGATCGCGGAAGAGGATCTGGCCATTCGGGGGCCGGGAGAGTTTTTCGGGACGCGGCAATGGGGGCCTGCGGATCTGCGGGTCGCAAATCTCATCCGCGACGCCAAGATCTTGGAGGAAGCCCGTGAGGAATCAGCGCGCCTCCTGCTCAATGACCCGGAACTCGCCAGAGCGGAGCATGCAGAACTGAAGAGCGCCTTGCTACGGCGCTGGCGTGACAAACTCGACCTGGCGAGAGTTTCCTGATGCTGTTTCGATGGCGGCGGTTACGACACGATCTCCGCGCAGGCTTGGCGCTGGTCCGTCAGGGATCGGCCACGGCGGTGAATCGATCGTTGGAGGAGGTGGAACTGCTCCGGTTGAAATTCCGTCTGGACGCCCTGGAAGCGGGGATCAAGGAGCTATACCAGGCGGTGGGCGAACGAGCCTTCCAGCTCATCGAGCGAGAAGTGGACAGCATTATGAATGACAAGGAACTGATCCGTCTTTTTGAAAAGATCGATCAGCTTTCCGAGGAGGAGGGGCGGATTCGATTTGAAATGGAGCAGGTGCGGGACTAATACGTGCCTCGAACTTCCTGGCGCCATGGGATCAGTCGATATCAATGGCTGGTGCTATTGGTTGCCTGGCTCGGTTGGGTGTTCGATTCCATGGACGCCACGATCTATGCGATCGTCCTTCATCCCGCCTTACACGATCTTCTGAAAACTTCCCCGTCGGCGCAGGTCAGCTCCGAGGTCATTGGATGGTACGGAGGAATCATCTTCTCGATCTTCCTCATCGGATGGGCGATCGGCGGCATCGCCTTCGGTATGATCGCGGATTATATCGGCCGCACAAAGACCTTGATCCTGACTATTCTGATCTATGCGGTCTTCACCGGCATGGCGGCTCTATCCGAGACCTGGTGGCAGCTGGCCCTGTATCGGTTTTTGACGGCACTCGGTATTGGAGGCGAATGGGCGGCGGGAGCGGCAATTGTCGCGGAGGTCTGGCCGGAGGACAAGCGTGCAAAGGCGGCGGCGGTTCTGCAGTCCGCCTGGGCGGTGGGATTCTTCATCGCGGCTTCGATCAGCCTTCTCATGCGCGACTCCGGGTGGCGGCTCTTTTTTGTCATAGGGATCGCTCCCGCCGTCGTTGCATTGTTTGTGCGGCTGTGGGTGAAAGAGCCGGAGCGATGGCTCAAAGCGCATGAGCAGGAAGAGCGGTCCGGAGAGCTCCGAGTCGTCAAGCTCGCTCAGCTCTTTGAGGGAGACCTGCGCCGATCGACCTTGGTCGGATCAGGACTGGCCTTTGTCGCGGTGTTTGGGCTGTGGGGTGCCACCAACTGGACGCCGACGCTCATCCGACACCTGCCGGACATGGAGGGGCTCGACGCTCAAGTCATTACAAGCTCCGTGGGCTATGCCATCATGGCCCTTAACGCGGGCGCGCTGGTGGGCTATCTAAGCTTCGGACCGCTCGCCGATCGCTTCGGCCGGCGCGCGGCGTTCGCGCTCATGTGTACCGGCAGCTTGGTGATGCTGCCGGTGACGTTCTTAACGCCGCGCAAGTACGAGCACGTCCTGTTGTTGCTGCCGTTGCTGGGATTCTTTAATAACGGCATCTTCAGCGGCTTTCCAATTTACTTGCCAGAGCTCTTCCCGACGCGTATTCGCGCCACCGGCGCAGGCTTTTGCTTTAACGCCGGTCGCGTGCTGGCTTCCATGGGACCGTTTCTCACAGGCTTTCTAGTAGTGGCCTTGGGAAGTTTCGGGCGCGCCGCAAGCGCTATTGCCTTGATCTATCTGCTGGGACTGCTGATCCTGCCCTTCGCTCCTGAGACGCGCGGCCAGCCGCTGCCGCAGTGACCGTGCTGATGAGAGTCCCAGCGCACGCTCCACGGAAGTTTTTGTGCCTCCTAGCGCAGGAAGACAATTCCCAGTGCAATAATCGCCAGCACCAACGCAAAGATGGCCACGAAGGTCAGAACCTGTAGCCGTCTCTGAAATTGCTGGAGCTGGACGGTGAGCGCGGTGTTAATTTGCGACTGAAGTTCGAGCGTCTTCTCCATCTGTTCGATGCGACCGATCAGATCTTCCCGGGTTGCTTGACGTTGGACCTGTGACTGCTTCTTCATGTTCCGGACGGTCGAGATCAACTCCGGGATTGCGGGGAGGACCCAACGCAGAATCGTTGTCCAAAGAAAGCCCATCGTTTTTTCCGAGCCTACAGATTGGCTAGTTTCTTGACGAATTCCCGCTCGTCGCGCGCGCTCCTCACCTCGCCGTTCAGACGCGCGTCCAGTAAATGCGCCAGGATCTTCTTGTAGATCGGTCCGGGTTTGAGGCCCATGGCTCTGAGATTTCCGCCATCAAGGGACGGCTTGAAATGCTGATAGGTGGTGAGATACGCCGAGACTTGCCGTTTCACGGAGTCCGATTTTGTTGTGGCCAGCAGGAGCAGGAGCCTCTCGTCGCAAAGCCCCGCCAGGAGGTGATACGTTTCGGAGGGTCGGGGAGGCGGGCGGCGCGCAAGTTGTCGGACCAGCCGCGGGACGGTGGACTGCCCGACCTTCATCTTTTTCGCATCGCGGGCCGGCACCGACAGGCGAGCTAACACATCGGCCACCGCCTGGTCCGTTAATCTCTGCATCAGCGCCATCATATAGACCACCCACGAATCCATGTTTGGATTTAGATCCATGAGCATGTACCACTCCAGGGCATCTTCCACCCGTCTGAGCAGTGACTGCAACCGTGTCGAGGATGCCAGCTTGGGATGAATGAAACGGAGCACGTCCAGTTCGGCCACGCGGATAATGGCCTTCCGTGGTTCCTCTTCGCACAAGAGCGCCATCAGCTCTGCCAACAGACGGTGGCCGGACAGCCGGTGCAACAGATTCTTTTTCACTGCGCTCTTGATCAGCGCGAGCGTCTCCTTACTGAGATGAAAGCCGAATCGCTGTTCGAAGCGGATCGCGCGAAAGATCCGGGTGGGATCATCCATAAAGCTCAGGCTGTGCAGTACGCGCAGGGTCTTCTCTTTGAGGTCCCGGCGACCCCCGTAAAAATCGATGAGCTCGCCGAAGTTGCGCGCGTTCAGTCGAACTGCCATCGTGTTGATCGTAAAATCACGGCGATACAGGTCTTGTTTGATGGAACTGGGCTGCACGGTCGGGAGGGCCGTGGGATATTCGTACGACTCGGTCCGGGCCGTCGCCACATCCAGTTTGAACCGATCGGGAAAGATCACGACGGCCGTACCGAAGCGCTCATGTGTCTTCACTCGCGCCTTGCGGTCCCGCCCGAGCGCGCGCGCAAACGCGATTCCGTCGCCCTCAATGACAATATCGAGGTCAAGGTTCCGAAGCCCCAACAGCAAATCCCGAACGAAACCTCCGACGACGTACGCCGAAAGATCCATGCGATCCGCCAGCTCGCCCGCCTCTTGGAGCAATCTGGTGATCGGCGCCGGCAGGCGGTGCTTCAGAGTCCCTATCAGGTTCGGGCCGCCGGGATAGAGCTTTACTGCAGCGACCGTTGACGCGACGCCGTCGAGGTCGGCGGTAGAATGCGTCGTGATCACGGCCATTTTGGAATTGTAACAGGATCGGCACAGGGTGGCGAACAACTGCCTCACACCAAGCATGGAGACTTTGGAGGAATGTACCGATTGACAAGGAGAAAAGGCCAGGCCGATACTTATAATACCGCCTGGAATGTAATCACTGATTTTGAGCAGATTCGTCACAATGAAAGGAGATTCATATGGCATTGCGATTAGGAGATGAAGCGCCGAATTTCACCGCCGAGACGACCGAGGGACCAATCAACTTCCATGAATGGCTGGGCAGTAGTTGGGGGATTCTCTTCTCGCATCCCAAAGATTTCACTCCGGTGTGCACCACAGAACTTGGCACGGTTGCCAGGATCATGCCGGAGTTTAAGAAACGCAACGTCAAGGTAATCGCCATTAGCGTCGATCCGATGGAGGCCCATAAGGGCTGGATCAAGGATATCAATGAGACGCAAAAGTGCACGGTAAACTATCCGCTGATCGCCGATCCCGAGAAAAAGGTGGCGACCTTATACGACATGATCCACCCGAATGCGTTGGACAATATGACGGTGCGTTCGGTCTTCATCATCGGCCCGGATAAGAAGATCAAGATGATGCTCACGTACCCGGCCTCGGCCGGACGGAACTTCGATGAACTCCTGCGCGTCATCGACTCCTTGCAGCTGACGTCCAAGTACAAGGTCGCGACCCCGGCCAATTGGAAGGACGGCGAGGATTGCATCATCACGCCCGCGGTGACCGATGCTGAGATTCCAGCGCTATTTCCGAAGGGCCACCGGGCGGTCAAGCCGTACCTGCGGTACACCCCGCAGCCGAACAAGTAAGGCGCCTGATTGGATGGGGGCCGGTGCTCGCGCCGGCCCCCGTTTTATTTAGCGGACGGGCCTGCGAGATCGCTGGCGGTCTTCTTGAACACAATATCACCGTAATAGGCGATCGCCGATTCGCCGGTATTGTCGGTATCGGTCATGATGGCGATACCCGACACAAGCGGCGGCTCCTCGCCGAAGGCTTCTTTGAAGTCCGTCAATAGATTGCGCTGCTCGTTGACCCATTGATTGACGAGCGAGGGCCCGCTCTCGACCACGATGAGCTTGCTGCGGTGGGTGTATGGACTCCGCACGATGCTGCCTTGGGGAGCTTTGCTCGCCCAGATATAGTTGACCGCGAGCGGCGGGTATTGTCCGTAGATTAACTTGTAGGCCTCGAATTTAGCTTTCTCAAAGATGCTGACTTTGCCGGGATTCTTCTCGAACATGACATAAATCCTGGCCGGGCAATCATCACCGTCCTTCTTCGTCACATCGTCGTTCTTAAGCACATTTGCCACCTTCCAACGCCAGGCCAGAATTGGATATTCCGTGAGGTCCACAGTCACTTTTCTGATCAACCCTGAGGCGGAAGCCTCGCTCATCGCCTTCACCGTAGTAATCCCGTCCTCCTTGACGACCTTGTAGATAGTATGGCGACCGATCTTTGGGAAGGTCAGAGGTTTCCATTCGGGGGGCAGGGCTGTTCCCTCCTGAGCCGCCGAGAACTTGCCCACTTCGAGGACGGGCGGGGATTCGGCCTGGGTCCAAGAGGCGAAAAGTAAGGCCAGGCAAAACAAAAACCCTGTCCTTGCTTTCCGTTGCTCCGTACAAAGATTCACGCTCATCCCCGCCCTCTTCCTTCAAGGGAGACGGCAACGTGCGGACGGACCACTAGCCCATCATCGCGTCCAGGCGAACCACTTTTTCAAAATGTTTTTCTGGCTCTCGGTGAAGTTCGCTTTGCGCCAGGCGTTCCCGACCTTCTTGATCACTTCCGCCTGCGTCGGGTAGGGATGAATCGTGCTGGTCAATGTCTTCAAGCCATGGCCGGTCTTCATCAGCACGGTGAACTCGCTGATCATCTCCCCCGCATGTGCCGCGACGATAGTGGCCCCCAGGATTTTGTCGGTGCCCTTCCGGACGTGAATGCGAGCGAACCCTTCGTCCTCACCGTCCAGAATCGCACGGTCCACCTCATCCAGTTTGTACGTGAAGGTTTCCACCTCCCAGCCCTTGGCCTTGGCGTCGGCTTCGTATAGGCCGACATGGGCGATCTCCGGCTGCGTATAGGTGCACCATGGCATCAGCAAGGAATCCGCGCCGGCGTAGGCCAGGCCGAACGGGTGCGGAAATAACGCGTTTTGGATCACGATTTGGGCCATGGCATCGGCGGCATGTGTAAACTTGAACGGGGAACAGATATCGCCGGCTGCATAGATGCGCGCGTTGGTCGTCTGCAGCCGATGATTCACCTTTACTCCGGAGCCAGTGCACTCGACGCCGACTTTTTCGAGGCCGAGGCCTTCAACGTTCGGGGCCCGGCCGACGCCGACGAGGATCTGATCCACCACTAACTCTTTCATGGAGCCGTGCATCTCGTAATAAATCGCCTTCTCGTTTCCACGGGACTCCACTCGGACGATCTTCGAGTCAAAGATGAACTGGACGCCATCCTTCATCATCTGCCTCTGGACGATTTCGGCGGCGTCGGCGTCTTCGCGCGGTAGGAGGTGCCCCATCCGTTCCAGCAGCGTGACGCGGCTTCCAAAGCGGGCAAAGCACTGTGCCATCTCGGAGCCAATCGGACCGGCGCCGATGATTCCAAGGCGATACGGCAAATCCGTCAAGGAGAAGATCGTCTCGTTGGTCAGGTAGCCGGCCTCTCGCAGTCCTTCAATTGTCGGCGCGGCGGCCCGGGCTCCCGTGCAGATCGCCGCCTTCTTGAAGGTCAGGGTCTGGCCCCCGACCTCGATCATGTCCGGGCCCGAGAAGCGTCCTTCCCCGATGAAGACGTCCACCCCGAGGCTCTTGTACCGATGTGCCGAGTCGATACGGCTGATCCGTGCGCGCAGCCTTCGCATGCGCGCCATCGCCTCGCTGAAGTCGTATTTCACAGCGCCGGGAATGTGAATGCCGAATTCTTCCGCGTTTTGCATCTGTGCCCACGCTCGAGATGCGCGGATGATGCCCTTCGACGGGACACAGCCGACATTCAGACAGTCGCCGCCTAGGAGATGCTTTTCGATCAAGGCAACTTTTGCGCCGACACCTGCGGCGATCGCGGCCGTCACCAGGCCGGCGGTTCCGGCGCCGATCACCACGATGTTGTACCGCCCCGACGGCTGGGGATTGACCCATCCGGCTGGGTGAACGTTATCGAGGAGCGTTTTGTTGTATTCGTCGTCCGGAAGAAGCATCACCTGCTCGGTCACTTCAACCTCCTGAAGATTGTCATGCCTTGCCACGGAACTTCCGGTACAGGACCGGAACAAGAGCAAACAGGCCCAAGAGCCCGAAGGCTCCTAGGACAGCAGGCGAGGCGACGTCGCTGAGTGAGTTAATAGAGCCCAACTGCCGGCCGGCGTTTGCAAAGACAAAAGTGCCGGGAATGATCCCCAGGGCTGTCGCGGCCACATACGTTCCGAGGCTGATTCGCGTAAGCCCGGACACCAGATTGACCAAAAAAAACGGGAAGAGCGGGATGAGCCGCAGCGTCAATAAATAGCTGAAAGCGTTCCTGGCGAAACCCTTTTGGAAAGCCTCGAGGCGGTCGCCGAACTTGCGCTCCACCCAATCCCGCAACAGGTAGCGGGCGACCAGGAATGCCAGCGTCGCGCCAAGCGTGGCCGGGACAACGACAATCAGCGTGCCCAGAACGCTGCCGAACAGAAATCCCCCCGTCAATGTCAGCAGGGCGCCGCCGGGCAGGGAGAAGGTGGTCTGCAGCACATAGAGGGCGCTGAAGATGGCTACCGCCGCCACGAAATGCGCATTGGTATAAGCCAGCAGCTGGTCACGGTGCGCTTTTAGACTCTCGAGCGTCAGGTACTGCTTCAGATCGAAATAGAAGTACGCCGCGATCGCCGCGACAAAAATCAGTGCGAGGACGATTTTGCCTCGCACCGATTTCCGAGACGGCGAAGAGGAGATCTGCAAGGATGCGGGTATGGATCCTGGCGCGTTCAGCATGGGCTCGGATTCTCCCCAGGCGATTATCCTAGCTCAGCCGGGTTGAACATGCGAGGGGCTCCGTTTTTTGCACTACTTGATGACGAAATCCACGCGGCTGGCCGTGAGCTTGTCGCCTTTGTCTTGCATCGAGGGAGCGCTCACCAGAAAGATCCGCTGGGGTTCAATTTTCGTGTTAATGAGATAGTCCTTCACCGCCTGCGCCCGTTGCAAGGCCAATTCTCGCAGGTCGTCTTCGGTGATCGTGATATGCATCAGGATCAATTTTTCCATCTCCGGCACTTCCAGATCCTTGGCCATTCCTAAAAAGTTGCGTGGCTTGGCAAAGGTTTCCTTCTTGTAGGCCAGGGCCAGATACCCCGCATATTCGGTCGGTTCCACTTTGATATCGGTCACGGTGGCGGTCGTCGGTCCCTTTTTCGCCAGCGCATTGAGCTTCTGCGCCTTCAGTTTCCGCTCGAACTGCTCCCGCCGCAACGCCTCCCGATCTTTCTCGGTGTCCACATGGCCCGCGACCTCTATCTTCAGCGCGGGGCGCTCATAGAGGATTTTCGCCAGTGTCTTCAATCTGTCTTCCGCCGGGCCGTTCAAATCGGCCTGTCCGTAGGGGAATTCCACATGGCTCAGTTCCTGGCCTCCGCCGACCAAGGATCCCAGCAGGGCAAAGGGCGAAGTTGCGGCCTTGGTCAGGAGATTCGTGAGGACCTGGCCGATAAGCGACCAGACGCTGAAATGCGGATCGTCAAGCGAGCCTGTGACCGGAAGATCAAGATCGATCAGGCCGTTCCTGTCCTTCAGGAGCGAGATTGCAAATCGCACCGGTAGCTTCGTCGCCGTGGGACTCTCGATCGGGCCGCCAAAGGTGAACTGGTCGAGCACGATCCTGTTCTGGGCGTGGAGCGCGCGTTTCTCGATGAGATAGGTAAGGTTCAACGACAGCTTGCCCTTCTCGATTGCGTAACCGGCGTATTTGCCGAAATACGGCGTGAGGGGACTCAACTCGATGTCCTTGAAATCGACCTTGATGTCTACGAACAGATCGCGGCCCAGCGGATTAATTTTACCCGTAATCTGCAGGGGCGAGCCGTTCTCCAGTTTCCCGCGTAAGTCTATGTCGGCGCGTTGCGTCTCTTCCGAGGACATCCCGGAGATTTTTCCACCCACCTCCGTCAGTCGGGCAGAGTAGTTCGGCTGAATATAGTGGTCGGAAAAGTTAATATTGCCGCCCTTCATGGTGACGCTGTTGATGATAATTGTTTTTGCCACCTCGGGCTGCGGCGCCGCCGTCGCTGCCGCCTGAGGCGCAGCAGGCTGCGGTTGTTCGGGCGTCTTGCCCTCGGCGACTACGATGCCGCTCACGTTGAGGGTGCCGTCGGGATTGACGATCAGGCGCGTGAAATAATCGGTGAGCGCGATGTCGTTGATCTCTACGCGAAGCGGATCGGTTCCGGCCTTGATGCCCGTGACGGCCAGCGATCCCCATTTTATGAAATCTTCCGAGTGCGCCTTGTCAATCGTCGCCACATTTGAAAGGGTGGCATCGCCGGAAAACGAAATGCCCATGGGGCGATCCTGATTGACGGCCGCCATCAGATTCCCGCTGGCAGAGAGCGCGCCGCTCGTCATCACGAGGTTCACTTTATCCGTGAAATATGGCTGCAGCGCGGTGAGGTCCATCCCCTTCAGATCGAGACTCAGATTTGCGTACCGGGGCTCGAGGCTGACTGTACCGTTCGCCGACAAGACACCGGTCTTGTTTAACGTGAGGCGAAGCGAGACTTTCCCCCGGCTGTTCCTCGCGGTTGAGAAATTTTCAGCGGACAGGCTGACCGGATCGGCAATGAACGTCGTCGGTTCGGAAGCCGCGCGGTCCTCAACCTTCACGGCGTACCGATCAAGCGCGAGCTTTTTCAGGACGACTAACCAAGGAGTTGCCGGCGGCGCTGTCGGCGGCGGCGGCGCAACCTTCTCTGCCGGTGGAAGGGGTGCGACAAGATTGGACAGATTCATCACGCCGTTGCTATCTCGGAGGATGGCGACGGTGCCTTTTTGCGTGGAGAGCTCGCCGACGGTGACTGTCCGCTTGATGAGATCGATGTCGGTATTCTGGATTGACAGCGAGGGAATCTTGAGGAAGTCTTCCTTCTCTCCCTTCTTTTTCAGGCGCAGTCCACTCAGGGTTGCCGTGAGACCCGACAGCTGGAGCGGGCCCTCCTTGTCTCCCGCGTACCGGAAACCAGTCGTGAGATGGAGGAGGCCGTCCTCGAGAGTGAACAGCAGCTGCTTTCTATAATAAGGAGCATATCGCTTGAGGGGGAGGTGATTGATATCGAGGGTGCCTTCTGCCGCGAGAGGCTCAAGAGTGACGGTGCCGGTGTGGGTGAGCGTCTCTCCGCCGTCGGTGGTCAAGGAGGCTTCAATCGCCGTCGCCTTCTGCGGCGTGTTGCTCAAATGCCGTACGGCGACATTGACGTTTTCCAAGACCGTGCGAAACGGCGTGTCCGCCGCGGCATCCTCGAGTGTAAACTTTCCGCTGGTCAGGAGGACTTCAACGGCTTCGATACGAAGCGGGGTGCTAGCGGCGGCTTCTTTCGTCTGTGTCTTTTCCGGAACGGCGGCTTTGTTTTCCGGGGCGAGGGAGGCCAGGTTGAGTGCGCCATTTTTGTCGCGCCGAATAAACAGCTCCGGCGATTTCACCAGGACGGTTCCAAGGTTCAGTATTTTGGAGAAGATATCCAGCGAATCGATCCCGACGGCCACTAATGGCAAGTTTATCAGCGCACCATTGTGCAGATCGGTCACCGCCAAGTGATTCAGTGCCAGTTTTCCGGTGATGACAAGGGTCGGGGCCTTTTCCCGATGTTGGACGAACGACAAGGAGAGTGTGCTGTCCAGGCTACCAGACACGATTTTGAACCGCATCTCCATGGGCACGTATTCCAGATATTTGGGGATCTCGAAGTCCGTTATGTTGAGGTCGACGATGGTTTCCAACGAGTCTACGAATGGCTTGGTCTTCCCGCTCAGCCCAACGGGGGTTCCATTCACGTTCGCGTGGAAGGAGGGCTGGACGTAGAGATCCACGTAGTAGGGCAGGTTCGAGATAAATGGAATGGCGAGGGCGATATCCTTCACCAGATGATGGGCGTGTTTCGGGCGGTCGTCGAAATCGATGCTGCCTGCTTCGATCTGAATATTGTTCAGCGAAAATCGAAGGGGCTTTGGCGGATTCTTGGCATCCGGCGCGGGCTTCGATGCGAATTCCTCCAGCAGATCGGAAAAGTTATAGGTCTGGTCCTCGTTGCGAACGACGGTCAGATAGGGCGCCTTCACGCGGATATTTTTGAGGACGGGGCCGCCTTTGACCACCGACGCGGCCTCAAGATCGAGGAACAACTCCTCGAACGAGATAAAGGGGTGAGAGGCGCTGCGATCTTTGAGGGACAATCCATTGACCCGCACCGTGAGAAGAAACGGGTTGATGTGAATGTCGCGGATCGTTGTTTCGCGGTGAAGTCGTTGAGTCAGTTGCTTGGTCAAAACGGATTTCAGGATTGGCGGCAGGACGAGGAAGCCGAGCAGGGCATAGACGCCGATGCCGGCCAATGCCCACAGGCAGAGTCTGAGGACAAACGGTAGTCTTCGGGGTGCAGGGTCCGGCGTCGGCACGTCATAAGCATAGGGGAAGCCATGACAGTCCTGTCAAGCCGGCTCAGACAGGTTCCAGCGGCTATTCGCGATTTTGTTGCATGAGCTTCGCGAGCAGAGCGGTCCATCCCGTCTGGTGGCTTGCGCCGATGCCCGCGCCGTTATCGCCGTGAAAGTATTCGTAAAAGAGAATCAGGTCTCGCCAGTGGGGATCGGTCTGAAATCGCTCCGCGCCACCATAGAGCGGCCGCCGGCCGTCGCGGGCGCGCAGGAAGATTCGGGTCAGCCGATGCGAGAGCTCTTCGGCCACTTCCCACAGGGTCAGCATTTTGCCGGAGCCCGTCGGGCACTCAACCAGAAAGTCGTCGCCCAGGTAATGATGAAACTTCTGGAGCGACTCGATCAGTAAAAAGTTCACCGGGAACCATACAGGCCCGCGCCAGTTGGAGTTCCCGCCGAACAACCCGGTGGTCGAGTCCGCCGGCTCATAATCCACCCGATGCTCCATCCCATTCATGTGAAGTACGTAGGGATGGTCCTGATGGAAGCGAGACAGGGCGCGAATTCCGTGCGGAGACAGGAATTCCTGCTCATCCAGCATGTACTTGAGAACCTTGCGTAGTTGCCGGCGGTTGACGAGTGACAAGAACCGGCGCACTTGGGAGTCCGGGGTGGTCTCTGTTTCGACATGATTGCTGAGCTCGGGCCGGTGTTCGATGAACCACTGCATGCGCCGCTTAAATCCCGGAAGCCGATCCACTATTTCTGACTCCAGCGTCTCCACTGCGAAGAGCGGAATCAACCCCACCATTGAGCGGATTTTCAGCGGAAAGTGGCGGCCATCGGGCAGATGCAGGACATCGTAGTAGAACCCGTCGTGGGGGTCCCACAGGTCGATGCCATCGTCGCCGACATTGTGCATGGCGCGACAGATGTAGACGAAATGCTCGAAGAACTTGCTGGCGACGTCCTGATAAACGGAATTGTCCTGCGCGAGCTCGAGCGCAATCTGAAGCATGTTCAGACAATACATGCCCATCCAGCTGGTCCCGTCCGACTGCTCGATGTGGCCGCCCATCGGAAGCGGGGCGCTGCGGTCGAAGACCCCGATATTATCCAGTCCCAGAAAGCCGCCCTGAAAGACATTCCGCCCCTCGGCGTCCTTGCGGTTGACCCACCACGTGAAGTTCAGCAGCAGCTTGTGAAAGACCCGTTCCAGAAAGCGCCGATCGCCAAGGCCGCTGCGCTTCTCGTCGATCTTATAGATCCGCCAGGCTGCCCAGGCATGCACCGGCGGGTTCACGTCGCTGAAGTTTCCCTCATACGCGGGCAGTTGGCCATTCGGGTGCATGTACCACTCCCGGAGCAGCAGCAGCAGCTGGTCCTTTGCAAACTGGGGATCGACGAGGGCCAGCGGCACGCAGTGAAAGGCCAAATCCCATGCGGCATACCAGGGATACTCCCATTTGTCCGGCATGGAGATCACGTCGGCGTTGTACAGATGGGTCCATTCATGATTGCGGCCCTGCAGCCGCTCGCGAGGCGGCGGAGGGCTGGTGGGATCGCCCCGCAGCCACCGGCTCACGTCGTAGTGATAGAACTGCTTGCTCCACAACAACCCCGCGAAGGCCTGGCGCATGATATTTCGACCATCCGCGGAAAGATCCGGGGGAACGAGGGCAGTGTAAAACTCGTCCGCCTCCTGTTGTCGCTCCGCAAAGATCCGGTCGAAGCCGGCGTCGAAGGGCTGCCAGGTCGAAGTCAGGGCGTTGTTGGTCAATCGCAATCTCATCGTGATGTGCTTGCCGGGTCCGAGCAGTAATGGGTAATGCGCCGACGCTTTGGTTCCGATTCGCGCCGGGTTCACGGCCTCCATGTCGCCATTGACGATATAGTCGTTGATGCCGTCCTTGAAATAACCGGAGGGAGCGGAAATGTCGCTCCAGTCATTGCGAGGCACTCGTTCCGGGTTCGTCTCATTGTCAGTGAAGAGGATCTCCGGCGCGCCCGCGCAATACAGCCAGCGCTGCTCGTAATAATAGTGCTTCAACGCGATGATGCTTGTCTTGGATGAATTTGGCTCTTGACGGAGCTGTGGAGGCCGGGCATCGAGCCCCCACGACCAGGTATTCCGGAACCACACCGTAGGAAGCACCTGCAGCGGCGCCGATTCTGGACCGCGGTTGACAACTTCAATGCGGATCAGGACGTCTTCCGGGGCAGCCTTTGCATATTCGATAAAGACATCGAAGTAGCGGTTCTCTTCAAATATGCCAGTATCCAGAAGTTCAAACTCCAATTCCTGACGGCCGCGCCGGCCATTCTCTTGCCTGAGCCTCGTATAGGGGAATTCCGCGTGCGGATACTTGTAGAGGTACTTCATATAGGAATGCGTCGGCGTGGAGTCGAGGTAGAAGTAGTACTCCTTAACGTCCTCGGCATGATTGCCTTCATTGCCGGTCAGCCCGAAGAGCCGTTCTTTGAGGATCGGATCCTGGCCGTTCCACAACGCCAACGCGAAACAGATGTATTGCTGGCGGTCACAAATGCCGCCTAAGCCGTCTTCTCCCCAGCGGTACGCTTTAGAACGGGCATGATCGTGCGGAAAATACTCCCAGAAAGAGCCATGCTCGCTGTAGTCCTCCCGCACGGTGCCCCAGCCGCGTTCGCTAAGATAGGGGCCCCAGCGTTTCCAATTTTTTTTCCGGGCGGTGTCCTCCGCCAAGCGCTGCCCCTCTGCAGAAGGCGGGAATTTCGCGGGATCCTTCATGGTTGTTTCTTTTTGGGCTCAACGGGAAAAGCAGCCGTCTTGGCGGCTGCGGGGCGGGCGGGTGCAATCAAAGCCGGTTTCTCCCCAAGCACGACAAGCGATAAGCGCAGGAATTCGCCCAGCGACCAGGCCTGAAAGGGACAGCCTCGCGGCTGTTGGGAAAAAGGCGCGTCTTGGCGCGCCTGGGGTGGGTGGGTGGTATTGGTACCTTCTGCATCGGCGAGTTCGGAAATGTGTCCCAGGCCCGCTTCTTTCAGGTGCGCCTCAAGCGCAGGCAGGAAACGGCGTCGCGCGTCCGATTTCGCCTTTAGTGTCCCGCCACGGACTCTCACCCACGCTTCCATGAAAGGCCCCAGAAGCCAGGGCCATACTGTCCCCTGGTGATAGGCACGGTCTCGCTGCCTTTCATCGCCCTCGTAATGGAAGACGTAGCCTGGTTCGTTGGGTGAAAGCGAGCGGAGCCCCAGCGGTGTCCACAACGCTGATTCCACGGCATCGACCAGGCGACGGGCCCGGTGTCCCCCGAGCACGGGAAAAGGTAAGCCACCCACGGCGAAAATCTGGTTCGGCCGGAAGGCCGCATCGCATGTCCCCGGCTGATGATCCACGTCCACCACGTCATAGAGGCATCCAGCCGCCTCGTTCCAGAATCGTCCGAGAAAGGTCTCGCACGCGGGTGCCCAGAGTCTTTGCCACTGCTCCGAAAATTGGCCGCCGATCCGAAGCGCATTCAACCACAGTGCCTGCACCTCTACGGGTTTGCCGATCCGGGGAGTGACGGCCTGTCCATCCACCCGGGCGTCCATCCACGTGATCGCGAACCCCGGCTCGCCTGCGGCCAGCAACCCGTCAGTGTCCATGTGAATCCCATAACGGGTTCCCTTCGCGTAGAGGCTGAGGATCGCGTCGATCGACGTTTGCAAGAGCCGCACGTCGCGGGCCGCGAGTTTCCGGGGCTGAGTTTTCCTGATTTCCAGGAACTCGTGCGCGGCGATGATGAACCAGAGCGATGCATCCACCGAATTGTATTCCGGCGAGGCCCCGCCATCGGGAAAACGGTTGGGCAGCATGCCCTCCGACACGGCTTTTGCCCAGGCAAGGAGGATTTTCCGGGCTTCCTCAAGCTGGCCGGTCGCGAGGCACAAGCCTCGCATGCCGATAAATGTGTCGCGACCCCAATCGGTAAACCAGGGGTACCCCGCGATGATCGTCCGGCCCAGGCCCTTCCGTCCCCGCTGAACGAGATACGCATCGGCCGAGCGATGCAAAGGGGTCGGAAACGTCTGTCGGCGCTTGCGCTCAGCATCTCGAAGCTTCCGGAGTGTGGCCGCCGGATTGGTCATCGAGCTGTCCGGATGATCGTCGAGGGTTAAGAGCAGCACGGCTTCGCCGCTCGACAGGTCAAACTGAAGAACGCCCGGAGAAGCAAGATCCTCGGTGCAATCCAGACCCCGAGCCTGGTCCGCGCGATACAGGAAGCCGCGATACCACTCCGGTTGATGGACATATTCCCCGTTGGTGCACGCGAAAATTCCCGGCAGGCTCTCGTAGGGGCGCCAGAGAATCCCATGTCCTGACTGGTGCGCGTCGAATCGAAACGCCGAGTTCTCATGATGCAGGTGGTGATAGTCTCTGCCGGACAGCAAGAGCCGCAGAAACAGCCGCGCTGATTCTCGCGGTCGGAGCAACCGCCAGGACAGAGCGGTAAGAGGCGCGCCATGTCTGACGAAGAGTTCCTGCTCGATGGCGGTGCCGTCCTCCATGTCATATCGCCACCGGGGCCATGGTTGCAGCTCAAACCCCGCCAGTCGGCTGGCGCCGTCCGGATGGATGATATCCGGCGCATAACACTGCGAGGACAGCGAAAAAGTCCCGGCTGGAGTCTGGACCCACGCCTCGTATCCATTCACGAATACAAAGCGATCGGATGGCGGGGTGAGCGCACAGAGGAGCAACGCGTGATACCGCCGTGTTCGAATGCCGGCGACAGTGCCGGAGGCGAATCCGCCCAACCCGTCCGGTTCCAGCCACTCGGCGTCAAGAGACACGTTCAGTGGCAATCAGTTGTCCTCCATCCTCGCTATAGACCTATTAATTCGCGAAGGCAAGTTTTCATGTGCCCTCACCTTTTGCTTGTCGGCCATGGGCTCTCCCGATAGACTACCGCCGGTCAAGGAGGCCCCGTGGACGACGACGAACCCATCAGCCGATATCTCTCCATGCTCAGATCCGAGCGCGGGTTCCCGGTAAATACACTTACGGCCTACCGCCTGGACCTCGCTAAGCTGTTAACCTTTCTTCGGAAAGAAGGCCGAAAAGATCCAGCGTCGCTCTCGCGGCGGGACGTGCCGGCCCTGTTATCATTTTTGCAACACCAGGCATTAAGCCCGGCATCGGTGGCTCGATGTCTGGCCGCCTGGCGAGGGTTTTACCGGTTCCTGCTCAGTGAGGGGAACATTCAGGAAAATCCCTTCCTGAATCTGACATCGCCCAAGGCGACATTACGGCTTCCCAAGACCTTGCGTCTTGAGCAGGTGGAACGTTTACTCGAGGCCCCCGGAAAGGCGTTCAGGAGCGGACGCCGTCAGCCTGACGCATTACGCGACGACGCCATGCTGGAAGTTCTCTATGCTACCGGCCTTCGCGCCACCGAACTTCTGACCTTGGAGCTAAATTCGGTCAATCTGGCGGTGGGTTTTCTCAGAGCATTCGGCAAGGGCGCCAAGCAGCGGGTAGTTCCGCTCGGTGAAACCGCGGTCATGAAGGTGCGTGCATACCTCGAACGAGGCCGGCCCGCCCTGCTGAAGACCCGGGTCTCCAATCGACTCTTTGTCACCCGCTCGGGTCGCGGCATGACACGTCAGGGATTTTGGAAACTCCTTGGTCGGTACGCTCGCTCGGCCGGGATCTCGCGTCGCATCTCGCCGCACATGTTGCGGCACTCCTTTGCAACCCATCTCTTAGAGGGTGGAGCAGACCTCCGGGTCGTCCAGACTCTGCTCGGGCACGCCGACATTGCGACCACGCAAATCTATACGCGAGTTGAGCGGCAGCGTCTCAAGAAACTCCATAAGCAACACCATCCACGGGGGTAAGACACGGTTTTGGGTGGGAGGTTTTCATTGACAGTTCGTGATGAACTTGGTAGATTCTCTCAACTGTTTTGGCGGTATCGAACACAATAGCATCCGGGCGGATAGCTCAGTTGGTCAGAGCGCTGCCCTTACAAGGCAGAGGTCACAGGTTCGACCCCTGTTCCGCCTACCACGGTATCAAAAGACTTTGTTTTCGGGGCCGTCGTTCAGCCTGGTTTAGGACGCCAGATTGTCAATCTGGAAGTCGCGGGTTCAAATCCCGTCGGCCCCGCCATTTAGCGTCGTTGGCCTCTAACTTGGCAAGGTAAAGGTTTCACGCACACGATGCTTTTTCGCTCAGGTCTGTTTGGGCTACTCTCCTCCCTCAGTCTTGTTTCGAAGGTTGTTCTCCTCATTCTTCTAGGATTCTCCATTTTCTCCTGGGCGCTGATCCTCTATAAGTGGCGATTCTTCCGGGATCAAGAAGCAGCAGACGAGCGTTTCTTGCGGGCCTTTGAGAAGGTCCACGACCCTCTCGAAGCGTTTCGAAGGGTCGACCGGCATCGTAGTAGCTCCGTGGCGTCGGTCTATGCCGAGGTCGCGAAATGCTATCAGGTGCTCGGGAACGGGGCGATCAAGGGACGGGAGATTGCTCCGGCCGTGGATGATACCGACAAGATACCGACCCAGTACTATGTGGAGCGCATCCTCGGCCATGCCATCCAGGAACAGATCAGCCGCAACGAAACCTACCTGCCGTTTTTGGCCACGACGGGTAATATCACGCCGTTTATCGGTTTGCTGGGCACGGTACTGGGGATTATTGACGCCTTTCGGGAGATCGGCGTCCAGGGAACGGCGAGTATCTCGGCCGTGGCTCCAGGGGTGGCCGAGGCGCTGGTCGCGACGGCTGCCGGCTTATTCGCCGCGATTCCGGCGGTGATCGCGTATAACTACTTCTTGGGTCGCGTGCGTAGGCAAGCCTCCCGGATGGAGCGTTTCGGGATCGACTGGATGAATGTGTTGGCACGCCGCAAAGGGAAAGAGAGCGTGAGGCAACCATGACCGGGACTGAGCGGCCTCGATTCATGGCGGAAATCAATGTGGTTCCCTTGGTGGATGTGGTCTTGGTCCTGCTGGTGATTTTTATGGTCACGGCACCGATGTTGTATCGCGGTCTGGACATCAATCTGCCGCAAACCGCCACCAATACGATCAAACCGGAACAACGGGTGGTGTTAACGGTAGAACGCGATCGGCGAATTTTTCTCGATAAGGAGATGCTGTCGCCGGTACAGCTTCAACCGCGGCTGCGCACCCTTCGGTTGGCAAATCCCGACGTCTCGGTGTTTCTCCGAGCCGATCGTGATGTTCCCTACGGAACGGTCGTGCAGGTCATGGATTCGATCAAGAAGGCTGGAATCGATAAGCTTGGCATGGTCACCGACCCGCTTCCGGAAGAGCGAGTTCGCTGAGAGGGACGTGAGACTGAATATTCGCAGGAGCGATCGTGGTCGGTGCATCCTTGGAGCGATGGACGCCCAGCAGGAGTGAGCTTGGTTTAGAGGAACCGGCATGGACACGAGTGAGCCCATGATCATCGGGATCCCTCCGGACATGCGCCGTACGACGATCGTTTCGGTCCTCGGGCATCTATTCCTGTTGCTGGTGTTGACCGCCGTGCCGTTAATGAGACTTCCGGCCCGGGACGCCGGTTCGTATCAGGTGGTCCTGGTCTCGCCGTCCAGCGTGCGGCGCCCTGCCCTCCCACCAGAGAAGACGCCCGTTCCGACACCCAAGGAGCCGGCGACGGCTGCATCTCCAGCGGTGCAGAAGCAGACACTGACAGCGATGAAGCACGAGATACCTGCCCCGCCGATGGAAAAGATTCCCGTGCGGGTGCCTTTGGAGGCTGTGCCTGCCCCTCGCATTCCTGTCATTTCACCCGCCCGCCCGGTGCCTGCGAAGCCCAGTCGCATGACCGATCTCGTCCGCAGCAAGGAGATTGCGCTTCCGCGAGATGTCGCGCCAGCCTCTGACTCCAGTCCACCGCAACCAGCGCGCATTCAGGTTCCCAAGCAGGAAGTTCCGGCAAAACCGCCCGTGGACGACAACTTATTCGAGACGCTGAAGAATGCTGAAGACAGGTTGAATGCACCCGTAGCTCAGTCTCCTCCTGTGCCGAGCACGGCCATCGCGTCGTCGAAACCGTCTCGGACGGCTGAAGAGGTCACGCGCCAGCTCAACCAACTGTCCCTCCCAAAGACGCTCAAGCCGGTCGCGCCATCACTCAAAGCAACGGAGCGAGAGACCCAAGCCCCTCAGCGTTCGCTTCAAGAAGAAGTCACCCGGATGTTCGCCAAGGCCCCGCCTGCTCCTTCTCAGGAAAGCCCGGTTTCGAAGACAGAGCCGGTTCGCCAGGTTGCTGCCGTCAATCCCACTGCGGGCACCACCCTGGCTGCGACCCTGGAACGCTGCCCCCCCAAGGCGAAGCGGTATTGCCCATTGCTTGAGGCGGCCATTAACCGGCTCTGGAACGCCGACTACAATCCGGATGTCCGGCGCGTGTTAGAATCGGCGGGAGACTCTGCTACCTTGATATTGATCGAAATTCGTCCTGACGGAGTCATTCAGAAGATTGCCGTGCAGGAATCATCGGGCAACAAGAGTTATGATTTGGCGATCCAGAGTCTGCTGCGGGATCAAAAACAGTTTCCGCCCTTGCCGGAAGAGTTAAGGAACGAGAACTTTAAGGCCATCACCAGCTTCAAATACACTAGGAAAACATGAAAGAGAAATCTCAATTCGAAACCGGGCATCCCGCCGTTACCCGCAGAGCAAGCAGGCGCTCCGTCCTCGTCGGCTTGGCGCTCGGCTGCTCAGTCTTGATGGGGGGAGCGGTCCTCTGGCCTTCCGGCGCGGTGGAGGTATTCATTGACGCTACACGGGGCGACATCAAGAAGATTCCCATCGCGATATTCACGTTCAGGGAGGACTTGCCCTGGGACGGTCAGAATCTCACCGATGTCCTGAAGGCGGATCTGCGCCGCTCCTTGCTCTTTGAGGTGGGAGATTTGAAAGGGCTCGGCATCAAGCCGGAAATAAACTCCCGGCCGGCCGAGGACACGATTCGCAGGGCTGGGGACGCCGGCCTATTGGTGCAGGTGTGGGGAGGTTTTTCTCAGAAGGGAACGGAGACATTGCTGGAAGGAGTCCTGTACGACTCCCTTCGTCATGATGAGGTGGGCGGCAAACGGTATGTTGGTCCTCCCAAGATGGCGCGAACGATGATGCATCGTTTCGCTGACGAATTGGTGTTTCAGTATACCGGCGAGCAAGGAATCGCCCGTAGCTGGATCGCGTTCGTCTCCGAGGTAGACTCCGGCAAGGAACTGTTTTTGATGGATTATGACGGGTACCATCCGCGGCGGCTCACCTATGATGCCACCTTGAACCTGGCCCCCGCGTGGTCGCCCGACAAGCGACGTCTCGCTTTTGTGTCCTACCGAAACGGCGATGATCCGCAGATTGAGGAACTGGATCTCGCCACGGGACGCCGACGGACACTCGTGGCGTTTCCTGGAATGAATATCACCCCGGAATGGTCGCCGGATGGGAACGCACTGGCGTTCGCCACCACGAAAGACGGTAATTCGGAGATCTACAAGGTGGACAAGTCCGGCCAGAAATTCGAGCGGCTGACCGAGAACCGGGCCGCGGACCTGGCTCCGAGCTGGTCTCCCACAGGCCAGGAAATCGCCTTCACCTCGGATCGAGGAGGAAGCCCTCAGGTCTATCTCATGAGCGCGGACGGCTCCAACGTCCGCCGATTGACCTTCGAAGGAAGCTACAACACCGCGGCGGTCTGGTCCCCCAAGGGAAACTGGATTGCCTATGTCTGCCGGGATGACCGCAAACTTCTGAAAATCTGCGTGATGAGCCCTGACGGACAGCAATGGCGCCGGTTGACTGCCGGAAACAGCAATGATGAGTCCCCCTCGTGGGCGGCGGACGGCAGACACATCGCATTCAGTTCGACCCGGCACGGCCGGCGAGATATCTACATGATGGCCTTGGATGGGACCGAAGTGGAACGTTTGACGACGAACGGGTCGTATAACGACGACCCCGCCTGGTCAGTTCCCTGAACGAAACCGTTCGCAATGGTTGGCTAGGAGGAGACACGACATATGATAAAACCACACGGCAGGTCGCTTCAGTGGGTGATTATTGTCGGCTTAATAGGAGTGCTTGCGCTGGGCGGATGTTCGAAGAAAAATGTCATGGCCACGTCGACGGGAGCGGAAAGTGAGGACGCGTCCGCCAAGCGGAAGGCCCCGGGCGGTCAGAGATCCGGCGGCCCCGAGATGTTGGACAAAGGGCCTGGGATGGGCGAGGGTTCGTTGGGTGAAGGGGGAACCAAAGGGGCGGCGGGACTAAGGCCGGATGGCAGCGGCGAGTCAGGTCTTTCCGGCCGATCCACGGAATCACTAGGACCGATCGGGACCGGCCCGCTCCAGGGCTTCAACAAGGGTTCACGAGAAGAGCGTTTAGGGGATACTCCGCCGATGATGATCGCAAAAGCGGAGCCACAGGACCTCGAAAGTCGCAAAACGCGCGACGAGAACCGTCGGGAGCTGGCCGATATTTACTTTGCCTTCGACAAATGGATCCTTTCGGAGGAGGGGAAAAAGAATTTGGCGGAAAGTGCGGGGTTTCTGAAACAGAATCCGGGGGCGAAGATCGTCATCGAAGGCTACTGCGACGAGCGTGGCAGCCGCGAATATAATCTCGTGTTAGGAGAGAAACGGGCCAAGGAAACCCGGCGCTATTTGGCGGACCTTGGAATACAAAATCCGGTCAGCGTGGCCAGTTTCGGTAAAGAACGGCAGGTCTGCACGGACCGAAACGAGTCGTGTTACTGGAAAAACCGGCGCGCGCATCTGACCGTGGATGCGGGGAAATAGCCATGATGCAGAACCGGCCTTCCATCGCCTCTCGCTTCTGTCTGTTGGCGTTCGCTGCAACTTTGGGGGCTTGCGCGACGGGTCAGGACCTGCGGGAAACTTCCAAAAAGTTCGAGGGACAGACCACGTCCTTAGAAGCCAAGATCGAGCAGTTGAAGCAGACCCAGCGCGAGGCTGAGAAGTCGCTCGTGAAGATGGAACAACTGATCGAGGACAACAAGCGCGAGCAGAGCCAGACGCGGGAGCTGGCCGCCAAACTTAACAGCGATCTGCGCAGCTTTCGTGAGATGGATCTGACGAAGGTCGAAGGGCGCATCGAACGGGCCAAAAAGGATATCGAGGCGTTACAGGGAAGAGTCGAAGATCAAGTGAGCAGTTTGCGGCAAAACGCTCAACAGTGGCTGGCGATCCTGGACCAAAAGCAGACGACAAAACTGGACCAGCAGGTCGTGCGCGTGGATCAACAGGTGGCCAAGGTCGAAGCACGCCTCGAAACCCTCGATAAGCGGGAGGCTGCGGCCGCTACCCGGATTCAAGAGACGCTGACGACACTTGGAAAGAAAATCGACGAGCGCCTGGACGTCCAGGACCGCCGCATCGAAGGCCGGATTAAGAAGGTCGAAGATGAGGGACGGGCGACGATGAACAATCTGGCAGGACACCTCACGGAGGTGGACAAAAGCCTTGCGCAGATGAGTGAGACCGTGAAGACCGTGGGTACCAAACTGTCCACGCAATTGGAGCAGCAGGGCGGATCGCTCGCCAGGCTTGAGGAGGCTAACAAGCAGGCGGACGGGCAGATCCGTACTCTGACGCCACGTGTCGATCAACTGAAAACGTCCCTCGGGGATTTAGCGAAGGTCCTGCATACCCTGTCGGAAAAGTCCGCCGAGATCGACCGTCGTGTCGCCGAAGTCGCGGGGGGATCGGAACAGGGCGCCAAGATGGAGGCCCGGATGGAGGTCTTGAACAAGAGCCTCAGCGCAACCATGACGTCCGTCAACGACACGACGCGGGCCCTGGGAGAATTGAAACAGGTATTGGACGTATCGGTGGGAAAGCTTGCGTCGCGAGTGGATGAACAAGGGGACGCCTTGAATAAACTGGCCCAGCAACTGCAAGGGCCGAGGACCGCCAGCACGGCCCCCAGTGAGCCGGATCAGGCTGACACGCCATCGAGCGGGACAGAGAAGCCAAACGCTGAGCCGAGCGTATCACCCGAAAGCGCGTATGAGCGCGCCTACCAGGAATTTCAGCAGAACCAGTACGAGAATGCGCTGGCTTCATTTCGAAGCTTCCTGAGCCAATACCCGACCTCGAATCTCGTGCCCAATGCACATTTCTGGATTGCCGAATGCTGGGTGAAGAAGCGCGACTATCAGAAAAGCCTGATTTCGTACGAGGAAGTCATCCGGCATTATCCGAGGAGCGGCAAGGCATCGATTGCCCTCTATCGCAAGGCGCTGGTCCTCTTGGAACTGAAAGACAAGATGGCGGCGAAAACAGCGCTGAAGAAATTGATCAACGATTACCCTCGGTCCGAAGAATCCAAACAGGCACGGACGAAGCTTGCGAGCTTGCAATGAGGACCACCCCTTGTAACGCTGCTCATGGACCCATTGCAATAAGGAGCAATGGGTGCCCCAACCTCGCAGCTAGCGGGAAGGGGCGCGTCTGGGCGCGCCTGGGGTGGGAGGGTGAAAAAGGAAGCCGCAGGCGCTGGTTAGTGGCCTTGGCGCTTGCTTTGTCGGGCTGCGTGCCGACCGCGGACTTCACGGAACTCCGAGATGATGTTCGCGAGTTGCAAAGCGACAATAAAAAGCTCAAACAAACCGAAGCGGAACTGAGAAAGCGCTTCGAGGCGGCCGATCGGAACCAGCTACCGGCGACGACGTTGAAGCGCCTGGACGCGTTGGAGGCGGCCCTCACCGATCTTAAGACCAGGCAACAGGGCATCGATCAAAAACTGGGGGCTGTGATCACACAGCTTGAAGAGAACGCTCGCCAGCCGGAGTCCCTTTCCGGCCGCGCTGAGGACCCCGTCACGAAGACGCCGCCCAAGCCGCTGCCACCGCCCCCCGTTGCCGGGAAGTCGTCCCCGCCCGCAGTCTTCGAGAATCAGGCCGTCCTCACACCGACAGCCTCATTCAATCTGGCCTATAATGACTACCTCAAAGGGAATTACGATCTCGCGGTGGCCGGCTTCGAAGGTTTTCTTCGTCAATTTCCATCCACGAGTCTTGCCGCACATGCCCAGTACTGGATCGGGGAATCGTACGCGAATAAACGCGAATACCGATCTGCCGTCGATGCCTATGAGCGCGTAGTCACCAATCATCCCAAGAGCGATAAGGTTCCGGCGGCGCTCTACAAGGCCGGCTCCGGCTACGCGGAACTGGGCGATCTGGCGAAGGCTCGAAGCCTGTTCAAACGGGTCATTGAGGAGTATTCCCAATCGGACGAAGCCGCGCGCGCCAAGCAGAGGCTTGCTGAGCTTCGATGAGCTCAAAGATCGCGGTCCTGTCGCTCGAGGTCGCGAACCGAATTGCAGCGGGTGAAGTTGTCGAGCGGCCTTCCTCCGCGGTGAAAGAACTGGTCGAGAACGCCATTGACGCGGGTGCGGGCCGGATCACGGTGGAGGTGGCCGAGGCCGGGCGGCGGCACATACGTGTGACGGACGACGGCGAAGGCATGTCCCAGGCGGATGCGGCCTGTGCCTTTCTTCGCCACGCCACCAGCAAGATCCGGACCGACGCCGATCTCTTCACGATCCGCACACTGGGCTTTCGCGGCGAAGCCCTTCCCAGCATCGCCGCGGTTTCGCGCATGCGGCTGGTGACCGCCGCCCCGGGGGCGTCGTGCGGCACTGAGATCAGCTTGGAAGGCGGCTCGATCAAAGACCAACGGGAGGCCCCGTCGCCGCCGGGGACGATGGTCGAAGTTGCCGACCTCTTCTACAACACGCCGCCCAGAAAGAAATTCCTCAAAAGTCCCGCGACCGAGTTCGGCCATATCTGCCAGGTCGTCCAGCGTCTCGCGCTGGGGTTTCCCAAGATTCATTTCCGACTCCTGCACAATGGGGCGTCCGTGCTGGAGTTCGCTCCGGTACGGTCAGGGCGGGAGAGGATCCAACAAATCTATGGGCTCGCGCTCGTGGACGGCTGTGTCGACATCACACAGGAGGATGACGAGCTTCGACTTGAAGGCGTTTCCTCGCGGCCCCTGGAAAGCGGTCTTTCTCGCACGCCGCAGGAGATGTTGGTTAATCAACGATGGGTCAAATGCCCCTCATTGGCCCACGCCGTCTACGAAGCCTATGGCACCTATCTGGCCAAAGGGCGACACCCGCGGTTTGTCCTGCACCTCACCATTGATCCGCGATCGCTTGACATGAATGTCCATCCGGCGAAGCGGGAAGTGCGCTTCTCCAATCAGGAGCGCCTGCATGAGATGGTCCGCCGATGGATTCGGGATGCGGTCAGCGCGCAGACGGCCGTTTCCATCGGGACGATGGTGGCCGAATTTTCCGGCCCGCCGACCCAGCCCTACACGACGCTGACCGGTTCTGTATCTCCTGGTTCTGCGTCGCCTGGCGATCGTGCGGGCGAAGCCACGCAGCCCTACCTGCCGGCTGTGGACTCCGTTGTGCAACCACTGGGACAGATTGCGGAACGGTATCTGTTAGCTCAAGTCGGAGGGGAACTGCAGATCGTCGATCAGCATACGGCCCACGAGCGCGTGCTGTTCGAGCGCCTGTTGGCCGAATTTGGCCGGGGGAACATCGCGTCGCAACAGTCGCTGTTGCCGGGCCGCATAGAGCTCCCGGCGAGCGCCGCAATGGTCATCCGGGCGCATGGGAGCGAGCTGGAGCGCTTGGGATTTGAGGTTGAAGATTTCGGTGGCGGCACCTTCTTGCTGCGGGCCGTGCCGGCGTTGCTGACGCAAACGGCTAGGGTGGATCCTGAGTCGCTCCTGCGAGCCTTAGTGGAGGATTGGGAAAACGAGGTCTCGACAGTATCCTTCAAGGAGCGCTACCATGCGGCGCTGGCCTCCATGGCCTGTCACAGCGCCGTTCGATCAGGCCGGCGAATGGAGTCTGCGGAGATCCGGCAGCTGTTGGAGGATTGGCGGGAAGCAGGGTTGCCGAGCACCTGTCCGCACGGGCGACGCATCGCCATGCGACTAACGATTGAGGATCTTGATCGCATCTTTGGCCGGCAAGGATGGACGTGATGACGATTAAAACGCCGCTCAACAATCTCACCCTCCTTCCCCAGGCCGGCCAAGACCTCCCCCCGCCCGGGGACCTCGCGGCTTCGGGGCCAGGGACGCGTTCAGACGCGGCCGGGGTGGGGGGGTGCAAAGAAGCCGCAGGCGCTTGCGAGCCGCGTTCCAATAGTTTGCCGGTGATTTTTCTTGTCGGCCCGACTGCGATTGGAAAAAGCCAAGTGGCGATTCTGGTCGCCCAGGCCCTCGGCACAGAGATCCTTACCGCCGATTCGACCCAGGTGTACCGCTTCATGGACATCGGGACAGACAAGCCCGGAGCGCAGGAGCGGGGCGGCGTTCCTCACCGGCTGATTGATCTTGTCGATCCTGACGTACCGTTCAATGCCGGGCAATATCGACGGGCGGCTCTGCAGGAGATAGTTCGGTTGCATGCTGACGGCCGCTTGCCGCTGGTGGTTGGAGGAACTGGGCTGTATATCCGCACCTTGGCTTACGGCCTTTGGGAAGGACCTCCGGCTGATTGGGATCTGCGACGGCACTGGCTGGCGGAGGAGGCGGCGCAGGGCGAAGGTTATCTCTGGAAGCAATTGGCACAACGGGACCCTCGGCTCGCGGCAACGATCCATCCCCGCGACCGCAACAAAATCGTGCGCGGTTTGGAAGTCGCGGTGCAAACGGGAAAGCCGCTCTCGGAATGGCATCGGAGCCACGGCTTTTTGGAGCGCCCCTTTCCTTTGGTGATGGTCGGGTTGATGATGGATCGCGCGGCGCTGTATCGGCGAATTGACACCCGGGTGCTACGCGAAATCGAGGATGGACTGATTGAGGAGACGCAGCGACTCCTGGACCGTGGCTACGGCGAGCATTTGGGGTCTATGAAGGCGCTGGGATACCGGCAGATCACGGGGTATCTCAAGGGCCGGTATGGGTATGAGGAGGCCGTCCATCGGTTGCAGCGGGACACCCGTCACTTTGCCAAGCGGCAAATGACGTGGTTTCGAGGGGATCCGAACGTGCACTGGCTGACGCTCGATGAGGAGGAATCGGGGGAACACGTAGCGCACCGCGTCCTTGAGTATCTGGAACATCAGGGCATCCCCGGCGCGTCCCGGGTGGCCTGAATGAAGCGCGGCAAGATAGGCGAGAAGCCTACTATCGCGATCATCGCCGGTAGCGGCCTCTATCAGATGGAGGGCCTCACCAACGTCAAAGAAGTCCGGGTGGGGACGCCCTTTGGCCAGCCATCAGATGCTCTGGTCGTCGGCGATCTGGAAGGAACGCGAGTCGCCTTTCTCGCGCGCCACGGTCGTCATCACCACCTCTCTCCATCCGAGATCAACTACCGCGCCAACATTTATGCGCTCAAGAAGATCGGTGTGGAGCGGATAGTCTCGGTCAGCGCGGTCGGCAGCATGAAGGAGTCTCTTCAGCCGGGTGAGGTCGTCATCCCTCATCAGTTCCTGGATCAGACCAAACGACGCGTCAGCACCTTTTTTGAAAGCGGGGTGGTTGCACATGTCGCCATGGCCGATCCGGTCTGCCCGGATGTGGCGGAGAAACTGGCGCAGGCCGTGCGAAAGAGCGGCGGGACAGTGCACGTGGGGGGGAGCTACCTCTGTATCGAAGGCCCGCAATTTTCGACCCGCGCCGAGTCGATGCTGTACCGGCAATGGGGCGTGGATGTCATCGGCATGACGAATCTGCCCGAGGCTAAACTCGCGCGAGAGGCAGAGTTGTGCTATGCGACAATGGCGTTGGTCACCGACTACGATTGCTGGCACACGGAGCACGAGACGGTTACGGTGGAAGGAGTCATCGCGACGCTGCATCGAAATGTGGCGCTTTCGCGGCAGGTGATCCGCACGGTTGTGCCGTCTCTCATCGGCGGTCGGACCTGTGCATGTGCTACCGCCCTGGCTTCCGCCGTGATCACCTCTCGTATCGCACCGCGGGCGCGGCAGCGCCTGCATCTGCTGCTTGGCGCGGGTGCGAAGAAAAAGGGGAAGGATTTTTAAGAAGATGGCACGGAAAACCGGAAAGATATTGCCGGGCAAAGCGGCCGCAGCCCGAGCGGGCAATTTGCTCGTTCTCGGATCGGTGGCGCTGGATAGCGTCAAAACGCCGTTTGGTGAGGTAAACGAAGTACTGGGAGGCTCCGCGGCCTTTTTTGCCACCGCCGCGAGTTATTTCACTGCCGTGAGCGTGATTGCGGTTGTTGGGGAGGATTTCCCGGAGCGCCACCTGGATTTTTTGCGCCAGCGGGACATCGATCTGAGCGGTTTGGAGCGCCGACAGGGAAAGACCTTTCGGTGGCGAGGGGAATATTCTTATCAGCTCAATGAGGCGAAAACCCTGGATACCCAATTGAACGTCTTCGAGACCTTTCGCCCTCATGTTCCGGCCAGCCATCAGTCGCCTGATATGTTGTTTCTCGCCAACATCGACCCGGATTTGCAACGAGGCGTCCTCGAGCAGGTCAAGCGGCCGCGGCTTGTCGCCTGCGATACGATGAATTTCTGGATCGAGGGGAAGCGCGACGCCCTGTTTCGGCTCTTGAAGGAGGTCGACGTGCTCGTCATCAATGACGGGGAAGCTCGGGCGCTGGGACAAAATTCGAATCTTGTCGCAGTGTCGCGTATGATTCTCGGGGCCGGTCCGAAAACGCTGATCATCAAACGGGGCGAATACGGCGTGCTCATGTTCACCGGGGACCAGGTCTTTGCCGTTCCCGCCTTTCCGCTGGAAGAAGTAAAGGATCCAACGGGCGCCGGGGATTGTTTTGCCGGCGGGTTCATGGGATACCTGGCGCGCACCGGCAAGCTAAGCGAGGATGCCCTGCGCCGTGCCGTCGTCTATGGAAGCGTCATGGCTTCGTTCGCTGTTGAGGCTTTTAGTCTCGACCGGCTGCGGGGGCTGGAATATAAGGACATCGAGGCCCGCTTCGGAGCGTTCAAACAGATGACGGTTTTTGAGGAGTTCTAGAATGAGGCGAAAATATGGGTGCGGCAGAATTTTTCGAGCGCTGATCGGAGTCCTGGCGGTCGTTCTCCTGACAGGTTGCGCGAGCAATGAAGACGCGCGAACGCGTTTGCGCGAATCGGACGGGCATTATAAAGAAGGTGTTTCCTTTCTCGAGACCGATCAACAGCGGGCATTCGTGGCCTTTCAGAAGGCCATCGCTCTCAACCCGGACAACTTTGACGCGCACTACGCGCTCGGAAGCATTTATTTTAAGCGCAAGGAATTCATTGAGGCCGAACGGGAATTTCGCGCGGCGGCGGAGCTGAATCCCAACGATGGGGAAACGCTCAATTACCTCGGCAGAAGCTTAATGTTACAAGGCCGTCGGCCGGAAGCGATTGAAGTGCTGAAGAAGGTCACGACGCTTCCCTTGTATGGGAAGCCGGATATTGCCTTTACCGATCTCGGCTCGGTTCTGGAGAGCGAAGGCGATATCGCCGGGGCCGTAGAGGCCTATAAAAGTGCCCTCAGAACCGACCCGCCGAACATCCCCCGGTCGTTCATTTATCTCTGGTTAGGGCGGCTGTATATGAAGCAGGGAGATATTCCCAAAGCGCAAAGCGCTCTTTCACAGGCGAAGGCCCTGGATCCCGATGGGACCGTGGGCACGGAGGCCGCCCGTCTCATCCATCGGCTCGACGACTTCCATCGTCGCGAGGTCAAATAGTCAATAGGAAGCAGCATGGGCGAATCACTGGGCAAGTATTTCAGGCGGGGTCGCGAGGAAAAAGGCTGGACGCTGGAGGAAGCGGCCTCCAAGACCCGCATTCTTCCCCAATACCTGCAGGCCGTGGAGGACGACAATTATGAACAGCTTCCGGCGGAAGTGTTTGCCAAGGGTTTTATCCGTTCCTATGCGCGCTCGCTCGGGCTCAATGAAACGGAGGTCCTCGCGAAGTTCAACGAGTCGGGCGGCCTGTTCTATGCCCTTCGAGATGAGCGCGAGCAGCTCCAGCAACAAATACGCGAAGAGGCGCGGCGCAAAAAGGCCAACAAACTGATCGTAGCCGGAATGGTGGGCCTCGCGCTGGTCGTCCTGCTCGTCGCGACGGGACAGGATCGGGACCGTGCTCGTGCTCCAACAGAATCCTTACGAGAACCTCTGCCTCCCGTAACGATGGCCCCTGAGGCCAGCCAACCTATCCGACCGGAGCCGCCAACCCATGTGGAGGAGCCCGCGGTGCTCCCGGAGAATCCTCCGGCCAACGTTCCTACTAGCCCGATAGAAATCGAACGAAACTTTTCTCCTGGCCTGCCGCTGGAAGGGATTCAGCCGGCGGGGAGCAAGCTCGTTCTGGAGGTGGAGGCAATCGAGCGGGCCTGGGTCCTCGTCCAGGCCGATCGTGATCCTTCTCAAGACGTGTTGTTATCGCCCGGCGAGCGCGTTCGCTGGAGCGCCGATAAGAGGTTCAGGGTGACGCTCGGGAACGCCGGTGGCGTGCGCATTTCTGTCAACGGCAAGCTTCAGGGACCCTACGGCGCCAGTGGCAAAGTCATTAAGGATCTGATCTTCACGCGGTAATCATGGATCGAACGAAACTTCTGACAAGAGCTCGGGAGGCTATGGCTATGGCCGTCGCGCCGTCTTCCAAGTTTCGGGTAGGCGCCGCCCTTCTGTGCGAGGATGGCACAGTGTTTACCGGGTGCAATATTGAAAGCCCTACCTATCTGGGCATTTGCGCCGAACGGGTCGCACTGTTCAAGGCGCTTTCCGAAGGGCAACGCAAATTTGCGGCGATCGGTATAGTCTGTGGCACGAATGGCGCGTGTTCGCCGTGCGGGGCCTGTCGCCAGCTCCTCTGGGAATTCGGACCGGAACTCGAAATTATCTTAGATGATGGACAAGGGGGACTGGTCATCCGTAGTATTACCGACTATTTCCCGGAACCCTTTGACCGGAACAAACTCGATCCGACCCGAAGGCCACCTCTCGTATAATTAGCTCTCCAGTTCTCCGCTTGTCTGCAGGCTCTGGTGGGCTTTCTTATGATCGCGCTTCAACCCTGGACTTTGCAGCTCGATCCTGCGTCATGGCTCTCCTGGCCTAACGAGGCATTTAGGTCGCCAGACAGTGGCACGTCCCGCTCATAGACGGTATAAAAGTAGGCCTCCGGTGAGGTCAACCCGTATTTCTTTTTCAGCATCGCGTGCTGACCTTCTGTTTGGATGTGATACTGGACGCGGGCCGTGAGGCGCAATCCGTCCATCTGCCGGGGCAGATGATAGGTAAAGGTGTAATTCCGGCTGGCCAAGGGCAGCAATCGGTTGTCATAGAGTTCAACGATCGCCGGTTGCCACAATATCCAACGCCCCATCGTGTTTTTTTGGCTTTCCAATATCTTCCCGTCCTTGTCCTGAACCTGAAATTCGACGGTGAAATGGCGATCCGGATCGCCGGTCGGCAGCTTATGTCCGGCACCCGCATTGATCAGCGTGAGGGCAACCTCAACCTTGTCACCTGGCTTGGGAACCGCCGGCGTAGCCTCGATTTGAAACGCGATCGCACGGCGTACCATGTCGGGATCATGCCCACCGCGCCACAGATGGCGTCGACCTTGTCGAATAGGCCCGCCGTCTGCCATGGGCCGCTCCACTTCCGGCATGTGACAGCTCTGACAGATAAATCCTCGGTCCTTCAGGAAATAGCCGCCTTCAGCCTCGGCATAGGTGCCGCATGGGCCTACTTTATAGAATTGCCACGTCCCCGCGATGACATTGTGGCAGCGGTAGCAGATCTGGGTCGTCCGGAAGGCCGGATCAAATTTCGTGGGATGGGGTGCCACGGAGTCATCAAAAGGCCCCAGGACCACACCATCCCGGACATGGCACGCCGCGCAGGTCACGCCTTCTTTTTGATAGGCAGGATCGTAATGCGGGTTGGCTTCCTGCGGTGCCTTCTCGACGCGACCCCGGGGGATCTCCTTGATCAGGGTCGGTTGTTGATTTTCAAGGGGCGCATGGCAATTTAAACAGACCCACGTATGTTTATCTCTCGTCCAATAGGCGTGAAAAAATGGGTCGGTATAGGCTTGCGCATGAATGCTGGTTTTCCATTCCTCGTAGATCTCATGGTGACAGGTTCCACACGATTCGGCTTTCAGGCTCTGCAGGCCTGTGGGAATCTCTTGATGAGGAATCGCATGGGCGTAGTCCGACCGGAGTCCGAAGATCACCGTCGGCTTCACTTCCGTATAGTAGAGGTACACTAGACCAGCCAGGAGAACGACGACGAGCAGGATTTTTCCGGTGGTCCGCATCACGGTTGACATGACTTAAGCCATGCCTGGGCTAATACGTTGCACCGCCGCACGAAGAACCGGCGCCCGCAGTGCACCCGTAGCAATGGTTCCCAATGACAATGCGCCGAGTGTGAAGCTGCGCCGCATCGAAATCCCGGATGTGCCGGGGGGCTCCAAAATCCACAGGCAAGTCCAGCATCTGATTGAAATCACAATCGTACAGGGTCCCATCCCAGCCCACAGATAGCGTGTAGCGGCACATCACTCCAGCCGCGGCCGCAGGGTTGAAGGCGTTCGCCAATCGCTGCATGTAGCCCTCGTAATTACCGCTTTCAACCAGAAATTCGAGAAACCGGCTGATCGGCATATTCGTGATGGTGTAGAGATGGTTAAACGTAACGCCGTAGCGTGTCGCGAGTTCCCGCTTGAATTGGGCCTCCATCGCCTCTTGTGTGGGCGGCAAGAACGCGCCGACAGGGTTGTAGACAAGGTTCAAGATCAACCCGCTCCCGTCGGCTCCATACCCGACTTTATTCAGCTCCTGAAGTGCATGGACGGATTTGTCAAACACCCCTTCTCCGCGTTGCGCGTCGGTCTGAGCCGGCCGGAAGTATGGCAATGAGGCGATCATCTCGACTTGATGGCGCGCCAGGAATTCTGGAAGATCCTCCTGGGATGGCACCAGCAGCACGGTCAGATTGCAGCGGTCTATCACGTGACGTCCCAAGGCGCGTGACTGCTCAACCAGCCAGCGGAAGTTGGGATTCAGTTCTGGCGCGCCGCCGGTGATATCGACAGTCGGAATGCCGGTGGTGGCCAGGGCCTTGATGCACAGCTCGGCCGTGTCGCGCGCCATTTGCTCTTTGCGGTCTGGCCCGGCATCCACATGGCAGTGGCGACATGTCTGATTGCACAGCTTCCCGACATTGATCTGGAAGACACTGATTCCGGTTCCGTGAAGGGGGGCGAGGCCGGCCTGTTCCATCTTCGCGTGAAAGGGAGAACAGCTTTTGGTCGCCGCCAAGAGCTTCAACTGCTCATCCGAAGAATCCAGGGGACTGTTGCGGGCTTGTAACGTCGGTGCCACGATCTTGCCTGCCTTCACGATATCACATCGATAACTTCTCGACCACGTTACGCATCTGGACGCCATGGACGAGCGAGGCCCCACCTCGGATGGCACAGGCCACATGGACGGCTTCCGTCATCTCCTCGGTATTGGAGCCCTTTTCCAGGCAGGCCTGACTGTAGGCATCAATGCAATAGGGGCATTGCACCGCATGGGCCACTCCGAGCGCGATCAGGGCTTTCTCGCGCTCGGTCAGTGCTGCCTCCGCAAAGACCGCGGTGTAGTAGCTCATAAACTTGTCCCACAGGTTCTTATTACCCTTGCCCATGTCGGCGAACTTTCCCAAGTCGTGTGGATGATAGTAGGTGTCCATGCGTCTTCTCCTTGAGGCCTGTAACCGTATGCCCTGAAACAACGATGTGATTCCTTCCGATACCAGCTATTATGCTGTGGATGCAAGAGTCTCCCGCCGGTTGAGGCACTGTAGCCTCAGCCATCGAGGTATCACGCGTTTTTTGGGGGTACCCAGTTAGATTGCTGAGCTGGCTCTTGGGAGCGTAAGCGGTGTTATCGCGCTGCTGCTGCTAATGCTCAGACCGAGGACGTAAAAGCGAGAATTGCCCCTCCGGCGCCGATTCCAGTAAGGCCACCGTCACTGGACGCGCATTGATGGCATAGCGTTCCTCGAATTCTGCATGGTCCTCCTTGAGATCGTTCAGCGTGCGTCCGGTAATAAGAACACCCGGCCCCAGTCCGGCAAATGTGATTTGCCATGTACCCACGTAGGTCAGGCTGCCGGATTTGAATGAAAAACTGGCCGCCAGAGTTCCTTCCCAGAGACCATACCGGTCTTCATAGCGCAGTTTCGTTACATGGTAGAGGCCCGCGGGTAGAGGAAGCGCAAAGAATCCGTTCTCGGTCAGCGGATCCACCACGAATTTCTTGCCGCTGTGGGCTTCCAGCAGTTCCCACCCAAACGATCGCGGAAAGCTCGGCAAGCTAGTCATCCGGTCCTCGCCATCCCGGATCATGGCAATGCGACCGAAGACAAGGCTCTGACCAGAGCGTTCCGATACTGAAGAGCCCGGGGGTAAGGGTCGAGGGAGTTCCGCGCATGCCGAGAGCAGGGCGCTCAAAAGGCCAAGAAATAGAATGACAGCAGCCATTTTGCAATATCGCATGGTTTTCTCCTTACCGAGTGGAGTGTATCAAAATACCTTATAAATATCGATAAGTTGCAAATACTACTATAAAGATATCTTCATATGATTTGAATAAGATATTATAACGTTAATAATGATATAAATAAGATAGTTATTGACAATAAATTAACCTTTACTTATTCTCTGTAATCTTTTTCCAAATATTGGAGGCAGTCATGAGAGGCATTGCGAAACTCTTGGTCTTTGGAATCCTGGCTTTTTCATTTATCGCAGGGCAGGGGGGATGGGCGTTGGATAAGGAAACCCTCGACCTCTTGTTGAAGAAGGGCGTCATTACGCAGGAGGAGTACGATGACATTATAAAAGTTCACAAGGAGTCGCTTAAGGAGCCGACGGCGCGGGAGCCACTGAAGGACACGACTCCGGTGACCTCGACCGAGACAGGGCCGGGGCCACATCCGGTGGGCTCCTACCGGGATCTTGAGCGGATTCCCGGCGGGATTGAAAACCTAAGAAAAGAGGGCTATCGAAATGTTTTTACGACCATCGACAACGTTCTGAAGCATTCGGAACGTCTCAGTGTCGGTATTGTGGCACTGAAAGTTCAGTATGTCGCAGACAACACGGATCGGAAGCCAGGAACAAGCGTGGATCCTGCGACAGGGTTCTCCGGGACTATTCCCACACGGGATGAGAACGGCTTTCGCATCCGCGCCGCTGAGTTTTATGTGACGGGTCGGTTGACGCCTTGGTCCACGTACTACGTCGAGGTCGACTTCGCCCGGCAGAGTGAAATCGCGCTGAACAGCATGTACATGGACTTTTATACGAAGGACATGGCCTACGTGGGCGGGATGTCTCCCTATGTGAAACAGCTCCGCGTCGGACAGTTTCGCCAGCCGTTCGGTATCGAGCAAGGGACATCGCAAGGGCTGATCGACTTCATCAACCGAGCCTACTACACCGATCTGACGCTTGTCGGTATAGACGGGCGCGCCGGCGATCCAGGCTTAAATCCCTTTGGCAAAAGCAATTCAACGGGATTTGTCCAGCAGCTCGATGTCGGCGCGATGCTGGTCGGTGGGGTCCGACAGTTGCCGTTGGAACCGGAGTATGAGGTGGCGATCATCAACGGGGCGGGCCGGAACTTCAATGACGATAATGCGGACAAGGACGTGACTGGTCGGTTGATCTTCACCCCCGTTGAAGGGATGAAATTTTACTTGGCCAGCTACTATGGCAGCTCATTCTTCAACGGGACGGCCAGCGGCCCCCTCCGGAACAACGCCGACGTGAAAAAGTTCAGGGACGGCGTGATGTACACCTATATCCCCCCCTTCTTCAACAATCTCGTCAAGCTGCAGGGCGAGTATATGGAGGGATACGACAACGGCTTCCGCCGGCGAACGTGGTACCAATACGTCTTGTTCAGGCCGTTACCATTCCTGCCAAACTTTGAGCCGGAATATCGATACGAGCAATTCACGGTGGACACCAATCGCCCCAACAGCATGCTGGATCGCCATACCGTTGGCTTCAACTACTATTTCCATACCAATGTGAAATTGACCGTCAACTATGAGATCAAACACGACCAGAATGAAGGGAATCCGTTCGTGACAACGGGTGGAGGAGTGGCCAACGCGAACAATAAGAATTTCTTCGCGACGCAGATCCAATTCCGCTACTAATCGCGAACTCGCACGGGGTTTTGGAAAGGGGAAGACAATGGGGAGAAGGACCCTCGGCATATTCGCGTCCGTTACGATGGTGCTGGTCATGGGAGTGTCGGGCGGCTTCGCTCAGGCCGGGGAGATTTCGATTGCTGCGGCTTCGGATTTGAATTTCGTGTTCAAGGAGGTCGTGGCGGAGTTCGAGAAAAAAACAGGTCACACGGTCAAGCTATCTTTAGGCTCCTCCGGAAACTTCTTTGCCCAGCTTTCCAATGGCGCACCGTTCGACCTGTTCTTTTCGGCGGACATTAGCTATCCCAAGAAACTCGTAGAGGCCGGCCTGGTTGAACCCGGAACCCTCTACCTCTATGCCATCGGCCGAATTGTCATTTGGGTTCCCAAGGGGTCTCCGGTTGACGTCGGGACGCTTGGAATCAAGGCCTTGCAACATCCGTCGGTCAAGAAAATCGCTATTGCCAATCCTAAGCATGCTCCCTATGGGGGCGCGGCCGTGGCGGCAATGGAGCACTACACGCTCTATGAACAGGTGAAGGACAAACTGATCTTGGGGGAGAATATTTCGCAGACAGCCCAATTTGTTCAGACAGGCGGCGCGGACATCGGCATCATCGCCCTGTCGCTGGCCGTGGCTCCGGCGATGAGGGAGACCGGCACGTTTTGGGAAGTCCCGCTGGAGGCCTATCCGCGGCTTAAGCAGGGCGCGGTCGTATTGAAAACAGCGAAAGACCTGAAAACGGCCCGTGCGTTTCTGGACTACGTCAAAAGTACTGAGGGGACTGCCGTTTTCAAGCAGTACGGCTTTTTTCTACCGGACAAAGCATCGGCGGAGAAGGTAAGAACGCAATGAAGATCGCATTGCTTATGGTGGGATAAGATTCAGGTAGTTCTTCGTCGGCACTGTTTGACTTCTCTCGAACGTGCTCCTAGGATTGATCTCAATTTCTTGCCTTGGTGGGAGGTTCTATGCCGGGAAGACGCCGATCCATATCGGATGACGGTCCCAAAGATGTGCTGACTGCACGTGAGGCAGCCAAGTACCTGCGCCTCGCCCTGCCCACATTTTACCGCTATATGTGGGAAGGCAAGGTTCCAAGCTCCAAAATTGGCGGACGGTATCGCTTCAAGAAGTCGCTTCTGGACAAATGGCTGGGGAAGAAGCCGGAAGGCGAGGATGTGAGCGGGCGCAATAAATTGGTTGGAAAAGTATCGGCTATCCGACGCGACGCAATTCTTGCCCAGGTCAACCTCGATGTGGGAGAGCACAAAATTACTGCCGTGATAACGCGGGACGCTCTCGAAGAATTGGGGTTGAAGGTCGGCGATACGGCGGTCGCTCTGATTAAAGCGACCGAAGTGATGGTGATTAAGGGCGGATGAGTTGGGAACCCATTATTCTGACCCTGCGGTTGGCTGGCCTCACCGCGGCGATCCTGGTCGTGGTCGGCGTTCCGATCGCCTACTGGCTAACCTATTCGCGATGGCGATGGAAGTTCCTTGTCGAAGCCGTCGTGGCGCTACCGCTTGTCTTGCCGCCTACGGTGCTCGGCTTCTATGTGCTTGTGGCGGTCAGTCCCAGAAGCCCGCTCGGGCAAATGTATCAGACACTCACCGGACATTCGCTGGCGTTCACGTTCGAAGGGCTTCTCTTTGCGTCGGTTCTCTACAGTCTCCCGTTTGCCGTTCAGCCATTCACGTCAGCTTTTGGCGCCGTGGACCCTAAACTCGTGGAGGCGTCCTGGACTCTCGGGGTGTCCCGTCTCAAGACCTTCTTTCGAGTGACCCTGCCGCTCTCGGCCGCAGGCGTCGTCACGGGCGTGGTGCTGAGCTTCGCCCATACGCTGGGAGAGTTCGGCGTGGTTCTCATGGTCGGCGGTAACATTCCGGGGGTGACGCGTACGGTGTCCATCGACATTTATGACGAGGTACAGGCGTTGAACTATTCCGCAGCAGCTCAGACCGCTTTGGTGCTTTTGCTGTTCTCTTTTGTCATTCTATCTGTGGTCTATGCCCTGAATCGCAGAGTGTGGGCGGTATGGCCCATGAGATAACGGCTGACTTCGAGAAGGTTTACGATGGAGGCCCAACGATCCGGGCGGCGTTCCATATGCCAGCGGATCGGCCGCACGTCACCGTTCTTTTCGGGCCTTCCGGATCGGGAAAGACCACCATCCTGCGGTGCCTGGCTGGGCTGGACCGGCCGCAGGCAGGCCGCATCAGTTTTGCCGGCGCTCTCTGGTTTGACGCTGACCAGGGTATCATGATGCCTCCGCAGCGGCGGGGCATCGGCTATCTCTTCCAGGACTATGCGCTGTTTCCCCACCTGACGGTCACTCAAAATATTGGGTATGCGCTGGCGGCCTTGAGTGTGCGGGCCCGCGCGACGCGCGTGAATGAAATGATTACCCTATTGAAGCTTGAGGGATTAGAGGACCGGCGGCCCTCGCAAGTTGCTGGAGGTCAGCAACAACGGGTGGCTTTGGCGCGAGTCCTCGCGCCTCACCCCCGGCTGCTCTTATTGGATGAACCGCTGTCTGCCCTGGATGTGCCCACCCGCGAGGAGCTGCGCCGTGAGTTGCGTGGCCTACTCCGCAGTCAACCAAGCCCGGTGATGTGCGTGACGCATGACTCCGTGGAGGCCCTCACGCTTGCCGATGAGGTCGCGGTGGTGGCGGGCGGACGTATCGTTCAGGTCGGGCCGCCCGATGAAGTCTTCAGCCGGCCCGTTAATGCCCAGGTCGCGGCAATCGTCGGTGTGGAGACAGTCGTTGCAGCCAGGGCGGGGGAGCGCACTGATGGGCTGGTGGCCCTAGAGGTGGGATCAGCCCGGCTCTGGGCAATCGACCCTGCTGAACAGGCAACCAACTTTTTTGTGTCTATTCGGGCCGAGGATGTAACGGTTGCTGTGGGCGCTCTGCCAAGTAGCAGTGCCCGCAATCACCTCGCCGGGCGGATTACAGAGGTCCGGCCAGCCGGACCGGTCTCGCGCGTGGTCCTCGAGTGCGGGTTTACCTTGATCGCCTTGGTGACCCGTCAGGCGGCCAAAGACCTTGGACTGCGGCCCGGAGCTCTCGTGACCGCAACTGTGAAGGCGTCGACAATTCACCTTATCCCACGGTGAGCCGTCTGATTATCGGATTCGGTAAATCTGGCGAACTCGTCGCTGACGTTGTCTACGTCAGGTTGTAAGGAACTTGCGAGGAGTCGCCGTCGGCGATGCGAAAGGCGTTCAGGACGGGGGCAGCCTGGTTCTCGAGGGAAACGATCATGTGAACGGGTTCGGCCAGATTGAGAACCTTCCGGACGGATTCGAACTCCGTGGCATTTCTAATATCCGTAGGGGATGGCCGGGAAGGACTGTGCGGATGCGAGTGGTAAATAACTTGGAGATCCAGATCCTTCGCCCGCATGTCTTTAAACGCCACGGACATCTCTCGCGCGTCCATCACGAAGGCGATTTCAGCCCGCTCGCTTGGAGTGAGCCGCTGCAGATGGCTGATCTTGGCGACGTCGAAGTTTGCCATTTCGGCGCCCTCGGTCGCGACGATATTCGTGATCTTGTAATGTCTGGTCACGTGCATCTTCTGCCCCGCGAGCAGGCCGCAGCACTCGTGCGGCGCGGCGCGGCGTGCTTCGGCCACCAGGTCCTCGAGAATCTGTTGCGGGATTGTTAAAGAGAGCACGCGACCGCGTAATTGCCGGAGAGGTCTTTGATGCGAGGATTCGGCCCGCACAGCGCACAGGCCGGATCGTTAGGCACGCGCGTCTTGCGGAAGGTCATTTCGAGTGCGTCATACATCAGGATGGAGCCGGCCAATGAAATGCCGATGCCGACAGTTTCCTTGATCGCCTCGACGGCCTGCAAGACTCCGATGGTGCCGGCCAGGACCCCGAGGACTCCTGCTTCCTGGCAATTCGGAACCAGGCCCGCGGGGGGCGGCTCCGCGTAGAGGCAGCGGTAACACGGAAAGCCATCCTTTGGCTTCAGCGTGGTGAGCTGCCCTTCAAAGCGAAAGATGCTGCCGGAAACTAACGGCTTGCCTGCGAAGAAGCAGGCGTCGTTCACGAGATAGCGCGTCGTAAAATTATCTGAGCCGTCGAGCACCACGTCGTATTCGGTTACGATTTCCATGATGTTGTCGGCGGCGATGGTCGTCGGATAAGGAGTGACCGTAACATCCGGATTCAGGGCGTTGAGCATCGCGCGTCCGGACTCCACCTTGGGTTTGCCGATGGTCTCTGTGGAGTGGAGAATCTGGCGTTGCAGGTTCGAAAGGTCCACGACGTCGCCGTCCACAAGGCCAATGGTCCCGATTCCCGCGGCTGCAAGGTACAGCGCTGCCGGCGAGCCCAGCCCGCCGGCCCCGATAATGAGGATTTTTGCACGAGCCAGCTTTTTCTGGCCTTTGCCGCCGACCTCCGGCAGAATAATGTGCCGGCTGTAGCGCTCGATCTGACTTTCAGTAAAATCCATCTAAACCCCTCACCCGTTCCCTCTCCACCGAAGAGGCCAACTACTCCACCACGTTCAACTCAATCGGATCCACGATGACGCCTTTGTTTCTGATGCCCTCGATCGCCCGCTCGATCTCGCCGGCATCGCCGGTAAATTCTACGTCGATCCACCCGGTTTTCTCGCGTACATCAGCGCGGCGGATGTTGGTATCGACTTTGGGGAACTCTCGATTGATCCGGCAGAGAACCGGTTCCTTGATTTTCTCCTCAGGGAACCGCAGGTGAAAGCGCAGGTGGGACATCACCGGGTTCCCTTGCTATTCCACCCGCCCGCCATACCGAGCTTGCTCGACCCGAAGGCCTGATGATTATTTAAGGCCGCCGGGATAGCTTCTCTGCGCGTTGTTTGATCTTTGTCACATCCGCCCGCCCTGGAGTCATATTCCACCCACCCATCCCCGGCCACCGCCGAGGCAGTGGCCCTCGCCCGTGGGACAGACTCCTCTGCCCCTCCCGCAATGGCCGGCACGATCGAGATCTGGTCGCCGTCCTTGAGGGGTGTATCCTTGCCCTTCATAAAACGAATATCTTCCTCGTTGAGATAGATGTTCACAAACCGGCGGATTTCGCCGGCATCGTCGCAGATCCGGCTCTTGAGCCCTGGGAACTGCCCGTTCAACGACTCGATCATCGCTTGGATGTCGGACGCCTGTGTTTCAACTTCACTTTTGCCGCCGGTCATCGGACGAAGGGGAGTCGGAATGCGAACTTTCACCATACCCTCGAACCTCTCGTGTCGTGTGTCACCCATGAGGGGTCAAGTTGAATGTCTTTTGGAACTGTACCAAGCTGGGGGGAATGCGCGTCGGCCGGCCCACCGCGTTAATGACCGCATCCTGCGTTTTGAGGCCATTGCCAGTGATCAGCGCGACCGTGACATCGCCTCGTTTGATGATGCCCTGTTTCGCCAGTTTCTTGAGAACCCCCACGGTGACGCCTCCCGCCGTCTCGGCAAAGATGCCTTCAGTCTGCGCCAGGAGTGTCATGCCCTCGACGATCTCTTCATCCGTCACGGTCTCCATCGCCCCGCCGCTCTCGGCGGCCGCCTTTAACGCGTAATAGCCGTCGGCGGGGTTGCCGATGGCCAGGGATTTGGCAATGGTATTGGGCTTGACCGGTTTGAAAAAGTCGCGCCCTTCCTTGTAGGCGGCGGCAATCGGGGAGCATCCCTCGGCCTGCGCCCCGTGGACGCGCGTGTGCATGTCGGTGACCAAGCCCAGCTTCTGCAACTCGTTCAACCCTTTCCAGATCTTGGTCAATAGCGATCCGGAGGCCATAGGGACGACGATCTGATCGGGTGCGGTCCAATCCAGTTGTTCCACCACCTCATAGGCCAACGTCTTGGAGCCTTCGGCGTAGTACGGGCGGATGTTGACGTTCACGAAGGCCCAGCGTTGCTCGCCGGCGATCTCACTGCACAAGCGGTTAACGTCATCGTAGTTTCCTTCCACTTCCACCACATTGGGGCGGTACACAAGATTGCCGAGCACTTTCGCCGCTTCCAGGTCATGGGGAATAAACACATAGCATTGCATCTTGGCAGCTGCGGCATGCGCGGCCACAGAGTTCGCCAGGTTCCCGGTCGAGGCGCAAGCCACGGTTTCATAGCCGAGTTCGCGGGCTCGAGTCAGCGCGATGGATACGACGCGATCCTTGAACGAAAGAGTCGGGTGATTGACCGTGTCGTTCTTGACATAGAGGGTGTCCAAGCCCAGCTCGTCCCCGAGGTTCTTCGCCCTGACCAGGGGCGTAAAGCCGGCATGCAGGCCGATGGTGGGCTCGCCTTCAATCGGCAGCAGATCCACATAGCGCCAGAGACTCTTCGGGCCGCTCTCGATCTTCTTGCGCGTGAGGGTGGCTTGAATCTCCTTATAGTTGTACTGGACTTCCAGCGGCCCGAAACACAGCTCGCAGACGTGCAGCGACACGGCAGGATATTCTTTCCCGCACTCGCGGCAGACCAGGCCTTTCATCTTGGACGACCTCATAGGATCCTCAGGCGCTCTTGACCGCGCACACCTCGGGCTCGTGCTCGAACAAGCGGGTGATATCAGGTTGTTCGCCGCACAGGGGGCACTTGGGGTTCTTGGTGATTCGGATCTCCCTGAAGCGTGTCAACCGGGCGTCGTAGTCAAGGAGCCGATCGGTCAGCAGGCGACCTCGGCCCAAGATGAGTTTTAAGACTTCGGTGGCCTGAATCGTTCCGATCACCCCCGCCAGGGCCCCGATGACCCCTGCCTCTTGGCAGCTGGCGATCAACCCCGCAGGCGGCGGTTGTCTAAATACGCATCGATAACAGGCGCTCTTTCCCGGCAGGATGGTGAAGACACGACCATCGAATCGGAGGATCCCGCCGTGGACCAGCGGCTTTTTTTTGAAGAAACAGGCGTCGTTGATAAGGAACTTGGTCGGAAAGTTATCCACCCCGTCCACGACGATATCGTATTCGCCGATGATCTCGAGAGCGTTGCCGGCGCTGAGTCGTGTGTCGTGGGTCTCGACCGCCACATGGGGGTTGAGCGCGAGAATCTTGGTCTTTGCCGAGTCGACCTTAGACCGCCCAATGTCATTGGTCTGGTGAATGACCTGTCGTTGAAGATTGGAGAGGTCCACGACGTCGGCGTCGATCAGACCGATTGTCCCGACGCCTGCGGCAGCCAAATAAAAGGCGACCGGGGAGCCCAGCCCGCCGGCGCCGACTATCAGGACCTTTGCCTCGCCGATCTTATGCTGTCCCTTGCCGCCGACTTCGGGCAGGAGGATATGCCGGCTGTAGCGGGCGACTTGTTCTTCTGAATCCATAGAAAAGGGCATGAGATTCCCGTCGCAGATCAAATATTAAAGTACTTTTCGATGCTGATATAGCGCTCGCCGGTATCGCACAATACCGTCACAACACTCTTGTCGGGTCCCAACTCCGCCGCCACCTTCTGCGCCGCTGCGACGTTGGCGCCCGAAGAAATTCCCACGAGCAAGCCTTCCTTTTTGGCGAGAAGTTTGGCCGTTTGATAGGCCTCATCATCCGTTACCGTCAAGACTCCATCCAAGATCGACCTGTTCAAAACCTTCGGAATAAAGCCGGCGCCAATGCCCTGAATGCGATGGGGGCCGGGGTCCCCTCCAGAAAGGACCGGCGAGCCGGCCGGCTCAACCGCGATGATCTTGATGTTGGGGCTCCGCTCTTTGAACACTTCGCCACACCCGGTGATAGTTCCACCGGTGCCGACCGCGGTCACGAAGGCGTCGAACCGGCCGTCCATCGCCTCCCAGATCTCGGGCCCCGTCGTCTTGCGGTGCATCGCCGGATTGGCCGGATTCGAAAATTGGTCCGGCATGAAGTAGTCGGGATTGGCCGCTACCAGGGCTTCGGCTTCCTTGATAGAGCCTTTCATGCCTTCCCAGGCGGCCGTGAGGACAAGCTGGGCGCCGTAGGAAGACAACAAACTTGCCCGCTCCATACTCATGCTCTCCGGCATGACCAGAATGAGCTTATAACCGCGAATGGCGGAGACCAAGGCCAGGCCTATGCCGGTGTTACCGCTGGTGGCCTCTACAATGGTTCCACCGGCTTTGAGTTTGCCCTGGCGTTCGGCCTCATCAATCATATTGAGGCATATGCGGTCTTTGACGGAGCCGCCCGGGTTGAAATACTCGACTTTGGCATAGATCGTCGCGCGACCTTCCTGGGACAGTCGATTCAGTCGGACCAAGGGCGTGCGACCGATTAGTTCGGTAATGGACCCGTGCCGGAGGTTCATGAGATTCCTCCACCCATATAGAAGAGAATCTCAAGCGCATCCCCTTCCTTGAGAGGCGTGCTTCCCAATTCGTCTCTCCCTAGAATTTTAGCGTTCAATTCTACGGCCACCATTTGCGGCTCGACATCCTTGGTCTTCAGCACTTCCAGCACCGTGCCGCCCGCGACCTCTTCGGGCTTCCCGTTGATCGTCACTCGCATAGAGGCTTGATCCGTGAGTGAATTTCGGAATAGAGCTTAGCAGCTGACTTTAGCCAAGAATGGCGGTTCTTGTCAAGAAAGCGGGGTCGACGCGTTGACATAGGCGCACGTATTTTCTATAATTTTTCAGCTTTCCGGGCGGTCACTCCTAGGAGCGCATGAATCTTCCCAATTCGCTGACCGTCTTGCGCATCATCCTCATCCCCTTTTTTGTTGGATTCCTGATCTACGGGCATTATGGATTGGCCTTGTTAACCCTGATTGTCGCCGGCATTACGGACATTCTCGACGGCGTCATTGCCCGGATGGCGAACCAACGTACTAAGCTCGGCGCCTATCTCGATCCGCTCGCAGACAAACTTCTCTTGACCTCAGCCTTTGTGACACTCTCGATCCTGCATTTACTGCCCATCTGGGTCGCGATTATCGTTCTGAGCCGGGATCTCATCATCATCGTCGGCACGCTGCTCCTCTATGTCACCGAAACTCCCCTGGAGGTTGTTCCAACCGTGCTCGGCAAAGGCGCTACGCTGGCTCAACTTCTCTATCTGGGCCTAGCTTTGATCTTTATCTATCTGCAGCGGGATAGAGCCTCATTGATCCCGTTGCTGGCGGTGATGCTGGTCCTGACCGTGGTATCCGGACTTCAGTACGTGTATCGCGGAATTCGCGCCTACCACCCAGACCTCGTTTGATGGCTTCGGGGTAAGTCCGCCGCGGCAGTTCTCCCCCAATCTTCGGAGAATTGACTAAGGACAAAAATTGACAATTGGCCTATAAAGTCCTAGACTTTTCATGCCGATACATATTCAAAGGTATAAAAGTCGTGGACTTGCGTTGAAACTAGCTAGATCGCTCCTCTCTTTCTTCGGTCCCAACGAGAGCTAACTACGGATGGCTGTTACATTCGACAGAATAGGCAAGCTTCTGGTTGGCGCAAAACTCATCAGCGAACAACAACTGAGAGAAGCTGTGGCTATCCAGAAGCAAAAAGGGGGCAATCACCTAAGCGGGACGCTGGTCAAAATGGGCTTTATCGAGGAGGATAAGCTTCTAAGTTTTCTCTCGCAGCAGTATCGCATCCCGGCAGTCAATCTCAACTCCTATCAATTTATCGATCCTTCGATTATCAAACTGGTTCCCATCGAGTTAGTCAAGAAACATATGGTGTTGCCATTAAAACGGGTCGGCTCGAACCTGACCGTCGCCATGGCGGATCCCACCAATGTCTTCGGCCTCGACGATCTCAAATTTCGGACCAATTACTCGATCCAGCCCGTTATCGCCAGCGAATCGGCGCTGCTCGAAGCGATCAAGAAATATTATGGCGCTGGTGCGGATGGACAGTTTACTGAGGATGCGAAATCGGCAGATACCTCGAAGCTGCTGGAGGTCAAGGACTACACCATCAATGACATGCAAAGCGCCACTGACTTCGATTTGCATGAGGAAGGCGCGACGATCGACGTGGAGGATTTCGACAAGACCGTCGGCGATCTTCTGGACTCGGTAGAAGTCGCGGAGGATGAGCAAGACAGCGGCTATGCGACCGGCGTGGTCGAGGCTCCCATCGTCAAGCTGGTCAACGGCATCCTGGTCAATGCGCTCAAGACCGGCTCCAGCGATATCCACATCGAACCCTATGAGAACGTCTTTCGTGTCCGATACCGCCTGGATGGGAATATGATGACCGTTATGAATCTTCCGCTCAAAGTGAAAAACGCGATGGTGTCTCGGGTAAAGATCATGGCCAAGCTGGACATCGCCGAGCGGCGGCTGCCGCAAGACGGGCGCATCAAGCTGAAGCTTGGGGCAAAGAGGGATGTCGATTTTCGGGTGTCGGTAATGCCCACACTTTTCGGCGAGAAGGCGTGTCTGCGGGTGCTGGATAAGGCCAGCGTGCAATTGGACATGACCAAACTCGGCTTAGAAGATCAACAGCGGACTGCCCTGAAAGCGGCTCTCGCGGCCCCGTACGGCATGATCCTCGTCACCGGCCCGACAGGCAGCGGCAAGACCACGACGCTCTACTCCGCACTTCAGGCTCTCAACACCCCCGCTGTCAATATCTGCACCGCCGAAGATCCGGTCGAGTTCAACTTCATGGGCATCAACCAAGTCCAGGTGCATCCCGACATCGGTCTGACATTTGCCGCTGCGCTGAAGGCGTTTCTCCGGCAAGACCCGGATATCATCATGATCGGCGAGATCCGTGATTATGAGACCGGGGAGATCGGCGTGAAATCGGCTCTCACCGGCCATCTGGTGTTGGCCTCGCTCCATACGAACGATGCTCCGTCCACCATCAATCGGCTTTTAAATATGGGTATTGAACCGTTCTTGGTCGCCAGTTCGGTGGTGGTGATCATTGCGCAGCGTCTGGCACGCCGTGTTTGTAAGGAGTGCAAAGTGCCGGATCCGGAAGTGACACCCGCTGTGCTCAAGAAGGTCGGAATGAATGACGAAGAAATTGCTGTGGCTAAACCGCATAAAGGCACAGGCTGCGCGACCTGCAACCAGACCGGCTATAAGGGGCGCGTGGCCTTGTACCAAGTCATGACCATCAGCGAACGGATCCGGAGCGGAATTCTGCAAGGTGCTTCGACGGAAGAGATCCGCAAGTTATCGATCGAGGATGGGGTGAAGACTTTGCGCATGAGCGGGCTGACGAAGATTGCCGAGGGGATCACTACGATCTCGGAGGTCGAGAGCTGCACGGTCGCCGATTAGTCGGCGAATGTCTTACTGAGTGAGGTGAATGTATGCCAGTTTTTGCATATGCCGGAAGGGGCGTCGCCGGCCAAACCGCCCGAGGGGAGCTGAATGCTTCGGACCGTGACGCCGCGATTGTCCAGTTGCGTTCTCAGGGCGTCACAGTTGCCACGATCGAAGAAAAAAAGAAGTCCAAGGCGTTCGGCGAAAAGAAACAGAAGATCACCGACAAAGATCTGGTGGTCTTCACGCGGCAATTCGCGACGATGATCGATGCCGGACTGCCTCTCGTGCAGTGTCTCGAAATCCTCTCCGCGCAGGCAGACAATAAGACCCTCGGGAAGCTCCTGAACGAGGTGAAGCTGGATGTCGAGTCCGGCTCAACCTATGCCGATGCTCTCAAGAAGCACCCCAAGGTCTTCGACAGTCTTTATTCCAATATGGTGCGCGCCGGAGAGGCGGGCGGGATGTTGGACACCATCCTGCAACGTCTGGCGAAACAGATGGAAAAGAACGCCAAGCTGAAGGCCCAGATAAAATCCGCGATGGCGTATCCGATTGCCATCATCGCGGTCGCCATCATTGTCGTGTCCGTCCTATTGGTCTGGGTAATTCCGATCTTTGCGAAGATGTTCTCGGATTTCGGCGGTTCGCTTCCGGGATTGACCCAGTTCGTGATCGATCTAAGCATGTTTATGCAGAAATATATTATCTTCATAGCAATTGGCGCGGGTATCGGCGGCTGGCTGCTGAAGCGCTATCACGACACGCCTGCGGGACGTTTGAAGATTGATGGTTTCGCCCTCAAGATGCCTGTGATCGGCGATTTGATCCGGAAGATTTCGGTCTCCCGCTTTACCCGCACCTTCGGCACACTGATCCAAAGCGGCGTCCCCATCATGGATGGCTTGGAGATTGTGGCACGTACCGCCGGCAATATGGTCGTCGAAAACGCGATTTTGGCCGCTCGCACGAGCGTTGGCGAAGGAAAGACACTCGCCGAGCCGATCGGGAAAACCGGGGTGTTCCCTCCTATGGTGGTGCAGATGATCTCGGTCGGCGAGGCGACAGGTGCCTTGGATGCAATGCTGATGAAGATCGCTGACTTCTATGATGATGAGGTGGATGCGGCCGTGGCGACGCTCACCTCGCTATTGGAGCCGGCGTTGATGGTGTTCTTAGGGACCGTCATTGGATTCATCGTGATTGCCATGTATCTGCCGATCTTCAAGATGGCTTCCGCGATCGGCTAAACTCCACATCCATCGCACCATGGACGTTCTCCGTCTGAAGCTCAAATGGCTGATGGGCATCAGGGTCGCATTTGTGTCCCTGGCCCTCGGTGTCTGGATCTATCTGCAACTCGGACGGAATGCCCCGAGCCTTCCCGCCTATTACAGCCTCATCATCGCGACCTATTTCTTAACCATCGTCTATAGCCTCGTCATCAATCGCATCCAGAGTGGTGACGCGCTTAAGACGTTCGCATACGTCCAGATCGGGATCGATATCCTATGTGAAACCCTGCTGGTATCAATCACGGGCGGGGTGGAAAGTCCATTCTCGCTCCTGTATGTCATCTCGATTACGGCAGCCAGCGCTTTGCTGTCCCGTTCGGGAGGGCTTGCCGGCGCATCAGCCTCGGCCATTCTTTACGGAGCCATCGTCGACATGCAGTACTACCGGACGGCCTATCATCTCTTCCCCTCGGTGAGCTGGATTCCCACCACTGAGTTGAGCCCGCCGACCATCTTCTACGACCTTTCGATTAACGTGTTGGGATTCATCATGGTCGGCTACTTAACCGGAACACTGGCCGATAAACTGCAAAGGACCGGCGAACGGCTCGAGAAGAAGGCGCGGGCGCTTGTGGGGTTCCAGGAATTCCATCGGTGCATTCTGGAAAGCATCGAGAGCGGGGTGTTTACCACGGATGAGCAAGGCCAGGTCACCTCCTTTAACCGAAGAGCGGAGGACATCACCGGCTATCCCAAAACGGATGTCAACGGACATTTCTGGTGGGACATCTTCTCGTGGCCGACGCTGTTAGGGCAGAAAGGTCTCGAAACCGCGGACGCCCCTGCACGCTTCGAAGAGGTTGGACGACGCAAGGACGGGAGCCGCTATATGCTGGGACTGAGCCTGTCCCCATTGCATCTGGGAGGAATCCGCGCCGGGGTCGTAGGAGTCTTCCAGGACATCACGCCTTTGAAAAAGATGGAAGAAACCGTACGCCGCAAACAGTGGCTTGCCACGATCGGGGAGATGTCGGCCGGCATGGCGCACGAAGTGCGCAATCCGCTTGCGTCGCTGTCGGGCGCGATTCAGGTACTGCGGAAAGACCTCCGGCCCGCTGATGCCAACCGGCCGTTGCTGGACCTCGCGTTGCGGGAGACGGAACGCTTGAACGCGATCGTCACAGATTTTTTGCAATACGCCCGGCCGCGTCGGTTGAATCTTCAATCCTGTGACATTACTCTGCTCGTCGATGAGACCGTGCGGATGTTGGCTAGAACCTCACCTTACGATTCCACGATCAGTGTCGTGCGAGATTTCGGACCGGATGCCATCATGGCGCCGATCGATCCGGATCAGATGCGACAGGTCTTTTGGAATTTAGGCCTGAATGCCTGCCAATCCATGCCCCAAGGAGGAACTCTGACGGTGTCCACGCGACGCACGTCGGGCGTTACAGCGGGTCTCGAGGCCGACGCGGTTGAGATTGTGTTCGCCGATAGTGGTACAGGCATTGCCGAGGAGCATCTGGGTAAAATTTTCTATCCGTTCTTTACGACCAAGCAAGGCGGGACGGGCCTTGGGCTCTCCGTGGTCTATCGGGTGTTGGACGAACACGGCGGCAGTGTCCAGGTCGAAAGCACCATAGGCCAAGGGACCCGTGTGCGACTGCTGCTGCCTGCCGGACAGCGCATGGAACTTGAGATCGCCCGATGAATTCGGCATCCGCAAAAATTTTGCTTATTGATGATGAACCGGGGATGCGGGAGGTGCTGAGCGCCGTCCTTGGACGCGCAGGGCATCGGGTGGTGGTCGCTGAAAGTGGTGAGCAAGGGATCGCCTTGATCGGCGCGGAGATTTTTGATCTGGTCGTCACCGACTTGAGAATGCCCGGCCCTTATAACGGCATGGACGTCCTGAAGACGGCGAAAGATATCTCTCCCGAGACCCTGGTGATAATCCTGACGGCCTTCGCGACGCTGGACATGGCCATAGAAGCAATGAAGTTAGGAGCCTATGACGTCCTGACCAAGCCGTTCAACAACGATCACGTCGAACTGACAGTCCGCAAAGCGTTGGATGCCAAACGGCTGTCAGCCGAAAATCTGTTGCTCAAACGCGAACTCAAGGACCGCGCTGGATTCGAAAACATCATCGCGATCAGCCAGGCTATGCAGGAAGTATTCGCGCTGGTCCGGCGTGTTGCCCAGACCGACAGCACGGTCCTGATCTGCGGGGAGAGCGGCACGGGAAAAGAGTTGGTCGCGCGCGCCATTCATTTCAACAGCCCGCGGCGGGATCAGGCCTTTGTAACCGTCAATTGCGCCGCATTGCCGGAAACATTGCTGGAAAGCGAGTTGTTTGGGCATATGAAGGGAGCCTTTACCGGCGCGGTGGCCAATAAGGAAGGTCTCTTTGAAGTTGCGGACGGCGGTACGCTATTTCTGGACGAAATCGGCGAAGCCTCCCCCGCCATTCAAGTCAAGCTCTTGCGAGTGATCCAGGAACGGGAATTTCGGCGGGTCGGCGGCACCCGCGATGTCAGCGTGAATGTCCGGATTCTGGCCGCGACGAATAAGGATCTCGACAAGGCCGTGGCACAGGGACTCTTTCGGGAGGACCTGTTTTATCGATTGCAGGTCATTCCAATCACGCTGCCTTCGTTGCGCAGCCGCCCTGAGGATATCCCGGCGCTCGTGCATCACTTTCTGAAGATCTTTAGCCGGAAGAGAGAAAAGCCCTTGACGCTCGAACCCGACGCCATGGTCGAGTTGCAGCAGCAGGAGTGGAAGGGCAACGTGCGGGAACTGGAAAATGTCATGCTGCGGGCGGTCGCGCTCGTATCGGGACCGACAATCTCACGTGCCGATTTAGAGCCCTGGTTGCGGCCGCCATCTTCGATACGTTCGGTAGTCTCGTCGGAGATTCCTCCAGAGGGACTCGACCTGGAACATCTCATCAACGGGCTCGAACGCGGGTTCCTGGTGAAGGCGTTGGAGCGCGCCAAAGGCGTGAAGAAAGACGCCGCGCATTTGCTCAAGCTCAATGCGCGGTCCTTCCGTTATCGCCTGGAAAAGTTTGGGATCGGACGCGGAAGTGGCGACGAGGAGCGCTCCGCCGATGACGAGGAGGGAGATGAGTAGTCGCGGAGTCGAAGCGTCGGCTCCCGGCAAAATCAATGTCATCCTTCGCGTCCTTGATCGGAGACCCGACCAGTATCATAATCTGTGGTCGGTGATGCAGGCAGTTGAGCTTGCCGATACTGTGTGGGTCGAAGAAGCGCCGGCATCATCGGGGATCAGTCTCTCCTGCGAAGGCGCGGAGCTGCCGGCCGGATCTGAGAACCTCGTTTATCGTGCCGCGCAGGCCGTCCTACATCGTCTGAAGTGTTCCCAAGGACTTCGCATTCGTCTCCTCAAGCGACTGCCCATCGCTGCGGGGATCGGCGGCGGCAGCAGTGATGCCGCCGCTACCATAGAGGCCCTGGCCCTGCTCTTGCACACAGGCTGGTCTCGTGTGCAAATGGCTGAAATTGGCGAAGAGCTCGGGAGCGATGTGCCGTTCTTTTTTTACGGACCCACCGCGCTCATCCAAGGACGCGGGGAGCGCGTGACCCCGATTCGAGTAGAAGACGAGCGGTGGCTTGTCCTGGTAAATCCCGGGATTGCGATTCCTACGGTCTGGGCATATGCCAAATTAGCTGAATCCCGGACGAGAGCAGATTCTGCATGGCGGTCCGCCTTGCCCATTGCCTTCCCTGCTGATTCTCCCCTTCACTGGAATCAGTTGCTCAGCCTTATGGAGAACGATTTCCAGAGCGTCATGGAAGAGGCGTATCCATCGCTCCGGGATCTGCGGCTGCTTTTGCTGGCCAATGGCGCCCAGGCAGCGATGCTGTCTGGAAGCGGTTCCACGGTCTTTGGAGTCTTTCAGTCGGAGAAGCCGGCCAGACAAGCGGCCGACCGATTGGTGCGCCAGCCTGGTTGGCGGCTGTGGGTAACCCGAACGCGCGTGGAGCAGGAACTTCCCCGCGCCTTCAATTGACAACCGCAACGCCAGCGATTACAATCACTTCCTTCCTTTGGACCAGCATGGAGCCGCAGCGCGCCTCGGGCTAAAACCGCGCGTTCACGGAGTCTAGGCCGGAAACGCGAACAGGCAGGAGGATCATCAGCGGTGCACGAGTTAAAGATCTTTGCCGGATTGTCGAATCCGACCCTCGTCAAGGAGGTATGCGATTATTTAAAGGTCGAGCAAGGCGATGCCCTTGTATCCACCTTTAGTGACGGAGAGATCCGGATCCACATCAATGAAAATGTGCGAGGCAAAGATGTCTTTCTGTTTCAGTCCTGCTGCGATCCTGTTAACAAGCACTGGATGGAACTGTGGCTCATGATTGATGCGTTGAAACGGTCCTCGGCCTATCGGATTACCGCGGTGATTCCGTATTATGGATACGGGCGGCAGGACCGAAAAGATCAGCCTCGCGTGCCGATTTCCGCGAAAGTCATGGCGGATCTCACAACGACAGCTGGGGCGGACCGCGTCCTCGCGATGGATCTGCATGCCGGCCAGATTCAGGGCTTCTTTCAGATCCCCGTGGATCATCTCTATGCCGTGCCCATCCTGTTGGACTATGTCCGCCGTAAAGGGGCTCGGGATTTGGTCGTCGTGTCGCCGGATGCCGGCGGCGTCGAACGGGCGAGAGCATTTGCCAAACGGCTACAGGCGAATCTCGCGATTATCGACAAACGACGCGAGGGGCCGAACGAAGCGCATGTGATGCACATCATCGGCGATGTATCCGGCCGCGATGCGCTTTTGCTGGACGATATGATCGACACGGCCGGGACCATCGCACAAGGCGCTCGGGCCTGCGTGGAGCATGGAGCCCGGCGGGTGTGGGCGGCCTGTACGCATGCCGTATTGTCAGGGCCGGCTCTGGAGCGGCTGAATACATCGGCACTGGAGGAAGTGCTCGTCACCAACACCATTCCATTGAAGGGAAAAGAGCTTCTTTGTCCCAAACTTAAAATACTATCGGTGGCGCCGCTACTGGGCGAGGCGATTAAACGGATCCACGAGGAAGAATCGGTCAGTTCGCTGTTTGTCTGACCTATTTGACGCAGGGAAAAGAGGTACATCATGCAGTTCGATATGAAGGTAGCATCCCGCGATAAAGTTGGGAAGGGTGTGGCCCGCACACTTCGGCGCGAAGGAAAGATCCCAGGCATTCTGTATGGTCAAAAAGAGTGTCTGGCGCTCACCCTGGAACCGACGGAAGTTCGTAGGATCCTTCACTCCGAGTCGGGGTCGAATTCCGTCCTCAACCTGAAAATTTCAAGTGGCAAGGGCGAGACGAAGCGGACAGCTATGCTCCGCGATTATCAGGTCGATCCCATTTCCGGGGCGATTCTCCACGCGGATCTCTTTGAAGTCGCCATGGACAAATCCGTCCGAGTGCGCGTACCGGTTGCCGTTACGGAAGGAACGCCGATTGGCGTCGCCGAGGGCGGGGTGTTGCAACACAACCTTCGAGAGCTTCATATCGAGTGCCTGCCGGGGCAAATCCCCGCGGCGATCGTAGTGGATCCTTCGTTGCTGCGCGTCAACCAGGGGATCCATGTGAAGGAAGTGCCGATAACCAGCGGGATCCGCATCCTGGATGATCCCGATATGATGGTCGTCAGCATCGTGGCCCCGATCTCTGAAGCGAAGCTCGAGGCGTTGTTGGCAGCCACTCCTGTCGGGGCAGGGCCCGCCGAGCCCGAAGTTATTGGGAAGAAGCTCGAAGAGGGGGCGGAGGAGGAAGCAGCGGCGGCCGCTCCCGCGGGCAAGGCCGGCGCGAAACCTGCAGCGGCCGGCGTTGTACCAGAAGCCAAGGAAGAGAAGAAAGAAGGGAAGGAGCCTAAAGGGAAGGAGCCAAAAGCGGAGAAAAAGAAGTAGCGTTGCGGGTCATCGTCGGTCTCGGCAATCCTGGCCCCGCCTACGCCAAGACGCGACACAACGTAGGCTTTTGCATCGTCGAGGCGTTAGCGGCCGAAGCCCATTCAAATTTCCGTCGGCACGGGCTCTCGCTTCGCGCGCGGGCTTCTCTTGCCGGACAGGAACTCATCTTAGCGAAACCCCAAACCTTCATGAACCAGAGCGGACAGGCCGTGGCCGACCTGCTTTCGGAAGTCGGACTCGATCACACCGATCTCCGCGATCTGATCCTTATCCATGATGATCTCGATCTGGACCTGGGCCGCGTGCGTCTCAAAGCGCGCGGCGGAGCGGGCGGGCATAACGGTGTGCTCTCCATCATTGACTCCCTTGGAACGGATCGGTTCGCGAGGTTGAAGATCGGCGTGGGACGTCCTCCGAGCGGCGTGGACGCCGCTGATTATGTTCTCAGTCCTGTTGCCGCCGGCGAACGATCAGTGCTGAATGAAACGATGCAACACGCGCTTAACGCTGTGCGATGCTGGATTTCAGAAGGGCTCCCGGTCGCGATGAACCGTTACAATCCTCATCCTGCCGGTAAAGAAGGTATTTGAGAGAGACAGAATGGCGCTGAATTGCGGGATCATTGGACTGCCCAACGTGGGAAAGTCCACGATTTTTAATGCGCTCGTGGGTGGCAAGGCCGTCGTCGCCAATTTTCCATTTTCAACCGTTGAGGCCAACGTCGGGGTGGCGATCGTGCCCGATGAGCGGCTCACGCGGCTCACGCAGATCTTCAAATCGCGAAAAACGACGCCGACCTCCATTGAGTTTCGAGACATTGCCGGCCTGGTTCAGGGAGCCAGCCAGGGCGAGGGGTTGGGCAACCAATTTCTTAGCCAGGTTCGAGAGGCGGACGTCTTAGTGCATGTCGTCCGGTGCTTTCAGGATCCCGACGTGCTTCATGTGGTCGGGCCGGTGAACCCCGAGCGCGATATCGGACTGATAGAAGCGGAGCTGATCTTGGCCGATCTGGAGACGTTAGAGCGACGCCGCGACCGGCTCGACAAGAAAGTGCGCGCCGGCGATCCCACGGCCATCAAGGAGATGCCCTTTCTGCTTGGCATACTCGAGCAACTTGGCAAGGGACAATGGATCGGCCTCGGGTCCTTCTCAGCTGAGGAGCAGGTCTGGTTGAGGGAATATCAGTTGCTGACCGCGAAGCCTGTCGTGTTCGCGGCGAACGTAGGGGAAGACCAACAGGAGGACCTGGTGGTTGATCAGGTGGAAGAGCAGGCCAAGACCCGTGGAGCCCGGCTCGTGAAACTCTCCGGGCGTATGGAAGCCGAGATTTCGGCGCTGGAGCCGGGTGACCGTGCTGAGTACCTCCGGGAGCTGGAGATGGGAGAACCGGGGTTGGTACGGCTGATCCGGACTGCGTATGAACTTTTAGGACTAATCACCTTTTTCACAGCCGGAGAGACCGAGTCGCGAGCCTGGACTGTCCGCAAAGGCACGAAGGCGGCCACGGCCGCCGGTAAAATCCACTCGGACATGGAACGGGGGTTTATCCGGGCTGAGGTGTACCACTATGAAGATCTGATTGCGTGCGGCAGCGAAGCTGCAGTCAAGGAAAAGGGATTATTTCGATTGGAAGGCCGAGATTATCTAATTAAGGATGGGGATGTGATGTTCTTCCGATTCAATGTGTAGCATCATTTCACCCGCCCACCCCCGCGCGCCGAGACGCGCCGTTTCCCGTTGCACCCTTCCACCATTACACCCACCAGCCCCAGGTCGGCATTGCACCCACTCCGCCCCGAGCCTGCCAAGACAGGCTCTCTACCCGTAGGACCGACCCTTTTCCCGGAGGCCGCCGAGCCGCGCCGTTTTCCCATTGCACCCTCCCACCCTGCGGCCGCCAAGTCGGCCGCTTTTCCCCTCGCTTGATTCCCTATGGAGGCTATGTTACTTTGAGCCGCTCTGCACGATTCCTTGCTCCGGGCCCGGCCTCGGGGCTTTTATCCAAAAGGAGGCCCGCGCTATGGCGCAACTCTACGAATCCATCTTTATCCTCCGTCCGTCCTTGTCCGATGACGATATCCACAAGACATTGGACAAGGTTAAAGCCACTGTGCAAAAAGCCGGGGGAACCATCGAACATCTCGAGAACTGGGGCAAGAAGAAGCTCGCGTATGAGGTAAAACAAGAAAAAAAAGGCGTCTACGTTCAGCTCCACTTTCGAGGCAACGGGACGGCGGTCACCGAATTGGAACGATTGTTTCGGTTGGAAGATGTGATTTTAAAATTTCTCACCGTAAAGCTTGAGGCACCGCCCCCGCCCCTTTCCGGAATCGAACCTTCCTTGGAACCTGAACATGGCCGGGTTTAATAAGGTCATCCTCATGGGGAATCTCACCAGAGATCCAGAGATCCGGTATGCTCCCAATGGCACCCCCGTCGCCAACTTTGGCCTGGCCGTGAACCGTCGTTATCGCCAGGGCGAGGAAATGCGCGAGGACGTCTGTTTTGTCGATATCGTCGTCTTCGGAAAGCAAGCCGAGACATGTGGACAATATCTCAGCAAGGGCCAGGCGGCCCTTATTGAAGGCCGTCTGCAGATGCGCAAATTCGAGACAAAGGATGGGCAGAAAGTGACCAAGCACGAAGTGGTGGCCGAGAACGTACGGTTTCTGTCGAAACGGACCGATCAGGGGGCGGAACGCGAACCCAAAGAACCGGTTGAGGATGTCGCTCGTTATGAGCCGGATGATGCCCTATGAGCAGAATTAACGCTCTGAATGTAACGTCGGGAGGATAGCAGAACGTGGAACGAGGACGATTCTTTCAACGCCGGCGTGTCTGCCGGTTCTGCCATGACAAAATCGCCATTGATTATAAAGATGTCGGCTTGATTCGCAATTTTCTGACAGAACGAGGTCGTATTGTTCCGCGTCGAATTTCAGGAAATTGCATGGGACACCAACGGGAGCTCACGATTGCGATCAAACGGGCGCGAACTATTGCCCTGGTCTCCTTCGCGGAAGAGCGGTAGAGCCGCCGCAGCGATGCTCGGCCACCGGACAGCAATGGGAACGCTGACCATGACCCAGGTGGGTGTCTCAAATATTCCAGACGAGGGACTGACGTTGTCCTTTCACGAAGATGCCGCCGCCCTGGACCTGACAGCGCCCGGTGCGCGGTTTATTCAGCCGGTCACCGCGGATGTGTTGTTGCAGAAGGCCGGGGACGCGGTATCAGTGACCGGACGTCTTGCCCTGTCAGTGATGTTTGAATGCGTCGACTGTCTGCGCGAATTTCTGGCTTCTTTCGAGATTCCCGTAGAGGCTCAGTATCTGCCTGGCTCGCCGTCCCTCGTTGCCGGCGAGCACGTCATGCCGGTTGAAGAAGCGGAGAATTACTATTATCGCGACGAGGTCATCGACTTAGACGATCTGGTTCGCGAGGAGGTGTTGCTGGCCATGCCTTACAAGCCGCTCTGCAAACCGGACTGCCGGGGATTGTGCCCGCACTGTGGTGTCGATCTCAACACGGAGACCTGCCAGTGCGCCCCGCCGCCGGATCCCCGGTTGGCTGCCCTTCGCCAGTTTTTCAAAAAACCCTAGCGGTTACTTCCAGAGGAAGGATCCTATGCCGAATCCCAAACATAAACATTCCAAGGCGCGGCGCGACAAGCGTCGCACGGCGAAAGTCAAAATTCGCACTCAAAGTTTGTCGATTTGCCCGCAATGTCATCAGCCCAAGCCGCCGCACTATACCTGTTTGACGTGCGGAACCTACAAGGGCCAGGAAGTCATCGCGGTCGAAGAGTCGTAGGTTCAGATGAAAATCGCGCTGGACGCTATGGGAGGCGATCATGCCCCGGCGGCTGAAGTCGAAGGAGCCGCCCTGGCCGTCCAAGAATACGGCCTCGAGGTTGTACTGGTCGGCGACAAGAATTTGGTCACTGAAGAACTGCGCCGCCAAGGGTTCCAGGGGCTTTCCGGCCTTACCGTACATCACGCCTCGCAACGGGTCGAAATGCACGAACAGCCCTCGCAGGTGGTCCGCCGCAAACGGGACTCGTCCATCTGGATCGCCACCGAAATGGTAAAAAAGGGGGAAGCCGCGGCGGTGATCAGTGCCGGCAATACCGGTGCGACCGTGGTCACCGCCTTCTTTCTTCTCGGGGTCCTCAAAGGTATCGAACGTCCGGCCATTGCGGCTCTGCTCCCGACGCTCCAAGGACAAATGATTCTGTTGGACGTCGGCGCGACGGTCGACTGCACACCAGAACAACTGTCGCAGTTCGCCGTGATGGGACACGAATACGCGCAGCACGTGCTGCACAAGGCCCATCCCACTATCGGTCTGTTGAGCATCGGCGAAGAAGACACCAAAGGCAACGAAGTCACCAAAGAGACCTTTAAGCGCCTTAAAGAGACGCCCCTCAATTTCGTCGGCAATGTGGAGGGGCGGGAGATCTTTATGGCCAAGGCCGATGTCGTCGTCTGCGACGGCTTCATCGGAAACGTGGCGCTCAAGATCACCGAGGGGGTCGCGGAAGCGCTCCGGAAGATCCTGCTGAAGGAGATCGCGGCAGGATCATTTCTCAACCGCCTGGGCTATGGTTTGTTGCGCCCGGTGTTCCGTCGATACAAGCGGCGCATGGATTATGCGGAGTTTGGAGGTGCCTGCCTTCTCGGCGTGAACGGCATCTGCATCATCAGTCACGGCCGTTCTTCAGGTCGCGCCATCAAGAATGCGATTCGCGTGGCAAAGGAAATCTTCGAAGGCCGCGTCAATGACCATATTCAGAGTGACATCGAAGATACTCTGGTCCATCCCCGGCGAGACGCCCGGGGATAATGCCATGATGGTGCGGCCATGAGGGCTCGTATCGTGGCGACCGGGTCGGCGCTGCCCACCAAGGTCCTGCGCAATGCGGACCTTGCGCGCATGGTGTCGACGTCCGATGAATGGATCCGGGAACGGACCGGCATTCGGGAGCGCAGGATTGTGGCGGACGGTATCGCGAGCTCCGATCTCGGGACAGAGGCGGCGCAAGCCGCACTCGCGCGGGCTGGGTGGAACCCGACAAGCCTGGATATGATCGTGGTCGCCACGTGCACTCCGGACATGCCTTTGCCGTCGACGGCCTGCCTGATCCAAAGGAATCTGAAAGCCGCCCGCGCCTTTGCGTTTGATTTGGCCGCGGCCTGTTCGGGGTTTCTGTACGGCCTCGCGGTGGCCGATCTGTATGTGCGTTCCGGGAGCTGCCGGAGAGTGTTATTGGTCGGCACCGAGGTAATGTCGGCCATCATGGACTGGACCGATCGGAGCACCTGCATCTTATTCGGCGATGGAGCCGGCGCGGTGCTCCTGGAACCTTCCACCGACGGCAACGGAATTCTCTCGACCCACTTACACTCGGACGGCAATCTGTGGGACCTGGTGTGCGTCGAGGGCGGTGGATCCCGCATGCCTGCGTCCGCAAAGATGCTGGAGGGCCGGCAACATCTCATGAAGATGAAGGGGAATGAAACATTTAAAGTGGCGGTCAAAATGTTGGAAGCAACGGCGCGGGAAGCGCTTGCGGCGAACCATTTGGATGTGAAGGACGTGGATTTGTTCATCCCCCATCAGGCCAACGTGCGGATTCTCAACGCCGTCGCCGAACGCTTGGGGCTTGAGCCAGATCGCCTTGTGGTCAATATGGATCGCTACGGGAACACCTCGGCAGCGTCGATTCCGTTGGCATTGGATGAAGCGGTTCAGGCAGGGCGGGTCAAGCCGGGCAGTCGCATTCTCATGGCGGCGTTCGGATCCGGTCTGACATGGGCTTCCGCTCTGGTGAAATGGTAGCGGCGGACGGGAAAAGGGCGCGTCTTGGCCGGGTACCCATCAGATGGGTGCATGGAGCGGGTGGGTGGAAAAGAGGGACAGCGTGAGCGCGGACGTACGGCGCGACAGAACAGCCTGGGCCCTTATCCTGGGCGCGTCCAGCGGGTTCGGTGAGGCCGCGGCCCTGGAACTCGCCGGCGTAGGAATGAACATTGTGGGCGTTCATCTAGATAGAAAATCGACGATGGGAAATCTCGAGCGCATCACGGGGGAGATCAAAGCCAAAGGGCGGGAAGCGCTTTTCTTCAATGTGAATGCCGCGGATCCGGAAAAACGGCGCGAGGTACTGGACGCCTTTACCGAGCGCCATGGAGAGCTGGGAGAGGTTGCGCCAATCCGGGTGTTGATGCACTCGCTGGCTTTCGGGACGCTGAAGCCATTCCTGGCCGACACCGACGAGGAGAAGCTGACGAAGGCGCAAATGGACATGACGCTGGATGTGATGGCCAATAGCCTTGTCTATTGGACCCAGGACCTGGTGAAGCGCCGGCTGATGGGAGCCGGCGGTCGCGTGTTTGCCATGACGAGTGCAGGCGGCGCCAGGGTTTGGAAAACTTACGGAGCAGTGTCTGCTGCGAAATCCGCGCTTGAGTCCCATGTCCGGCAACTGACGCTGGAACTGGGACCGTTCGGGATCACGGTGAATGCGATCATGGCGGGCGTGACGGACACTCCGGCGCTTCGAAAGATACCGGGGGCGGACCGGATGATCAAAATGGCGTTGGCGAAGAACCCTTCGGGGCGGCTTACAACCACCCGAGATGTGGCGTATGCCATTGGCCTGCTGTCAGATCCCAAAGCGCAATGGATCACCGGAAATGTCATCTGCGTCGATGGTGGTGAGTTTGTCGTAGATTAGCGTACGTCACACGTCTGTGTTCTCTCGCAACGCGGTCCTGGGGGACTTTTCAGTTGACAAGCTGCGAGCAATTCCCTCATATCTGTACGCGATGAAACCGCTTCTTGCGTGGATCTTTCCGGGCCAAGGATCCCAAGCCGTCGGTATGGGACAAGCATTTTACGACGAGGATGCTGAAGCACGCGCCCTGTTCACGGAGGCCGGACAGGTCCTCGGTTATGACCTGGCCCGCCTGTGCTTTGAAGGCCCCCCAGAACAACTGAACTTGACCGAATACACACAGCCCGCTTTGCTCACGGTCAGCGTAACCGCCTTGCGAATGCTCCAGCGTACCGGACTTCGGCCGGCGGCGGTTGCCGGCCATAGCCTGGGTGAATATACCGCTCTGGTTGCGGCGGGAGGACTGAAGTTTGCCGATGCCGTTGCGCTTGTCCGCACCCGCGGGCGTTTCATGCAAGAGGCTGTGGAAGACGGGCGAGGTCTCGTCTGCGCGCTTCTCGGGCTGGACGGGCCGGCCGTCGCGGAAGTCTGTCAGGAGGCCTCGGCGCTCGGGATAGTCTCTCCCGCAAACTTTAATGCCCCCTACCAGGTCGTCATTGCAGGGGAAAAGCCCGCGGTTGAAGAAGCGGTGCGTCTCGCCAAAGCTAAAGGATGCCGAAAGGTGATTCCTCTCGCCGTCAGCGTCCCTGTGCATACCCGCCTGATGGCGCCGGCAGCGGAGCGGCTTGCCGCCGAGGTCATGCGCGTGCCGCTCCAAGATTTGGAGGTGCCGCTCATTAATAATGCGGAAGCCAAGCCGCTCCAGAAGGCTGCGGATGTGCGCGCGTCTCTGATCAAGCAGCTGGCGTCATCAGTGCTGTGGGAGGATTCCGTGCGGGTTATACAAAATATGGGAATCCATACCTTGGTCGAGATCGGTCCTGGACGGGTTCTTTCGGGATTGGCAAAACGAATCGCTCCTGAGCTGCGGTTGCTGAATGTGCAGGATCAAGCCAGCCTGTCATCCACCGTTGAGGCGCTCGCTGCTTAGCTCGCACGTTTCTTGAGGTCGTGTGATGGAACTTGAAGGAAAAGTTGCGATTGTGACCGGCGCGGCCCAAGGGATCGGACGGGCAATCGCCGAAGTTCTTGCAGAGGCAGGGGCAGATATTGCCGTCGTTGATCTCGATGTGAGCCGCGCCCTGGAGACGGTGACGACAATCACGAAGAGCGGGCGGCGGAGCCTCGCGGTGAAGGCCAACGTCGCCGAATGGGCTGATGTTAAAGGCATGGTCGATCAGGTGGTGGCCGAGCTTGGACGGATCGATATCCTGGTCAACAATGCCGGTATCACACGTGATGGGCTTCTTTTGCGGATGAAAGAGGAAGATTGGAATCTCGTGCTCGACGTCAATCTGAAGGGAACGTTTCACGGCACCAAGGCGGTCCTGCCCGTGCTGATGAAACAACGCGGCGGTGCCATCGTCAATATCGCGTCGGTTGTCGGAGTCATGGGAAACGCCGGGCAAGCCAATTACGCAGCGTCAAAAGCAGCGGTCATCGGATTGACGAAAGCGGTGGCGCGGGAATATGCGAGTCGCGGAGTGACGGTCAACGCCGTTGCGCCCGGATTTATTGACACGGCGATGACCCATGGGCTGGCCGGGGAAGCCCGCGAAGCACTCCTCAAGCAGATTCCGTTAGGGCGACTGGGAACGCCTGATGATGTCGCTCAGGCCGTGCGGTTTTTGGTTTCGCCGGCCGCGGCGTATATCACCGGGCATGTCTTGCACGTAAATGGGGGGATGCTCATGGGATGAGGCCCGTTCAGGGCCTGTCCGAGTGGGAGGAGGTGGTAGGATCTATGGCAGCAGTCGAGGAACGAGTTAAAAAGATTATCGCGGAGCAGCTAGGGGTCGAGGAGGATGATGTCGTCCCAGACGCGAAGTTTGTCGAAGATCTGGGAGCGGATTCGCTGGATACTGTAGAGCTCGTGATGGCCTTTGAAGAAGCCTTCGACATCGAGATCCCGGACGACAAGGCGGAAAAGATCCTGACCGTCCAGGATGCAGTCGATTTCATTAAAGAGAACATTTAACGACGCGCCGGGTCGTAGGGGATGGCGAGGCAACTCTTTAAAAGGCGTGTCGTGGTGACGGGGCTTGGGCTGATCACCCCTCTTGGCACCGGTGTTGAAGACACCTGGAGCGCGCTCTGCGCGGGGCGCTCCGGGGTGCAACGGATCACGCGGTTCGACCCTTCCGCCCATGATTGCCAGATCGCCGGAGAAGTCAGAGATTTCAACCCGGCGGACTACATTGAGAAAAAAGATCTCAAGAAGATGGATCTGTTTATTCAGTACGCCATGGGCGCCAGCCAGATGGCCTTTGCAGATTCAGGTCTCACGATCAACGAGGCGAATGCGGATCGTGCCGGGGTGTACATTGGGTCTGGCATCGGTGGTCTTCCGGCGATCGAACACTACCATAAGATCATGCTTGAAAAAGGGCCCAGCCGCGTCTCGCCGTTTTTCATCCCGATGGTCATCATTAATATGGCCTCGGGTCATGTCTCCATGAAAATCGGCGCCCGCGGGCCGAATTCCTGTGCGGTTACCGCGTGCGCGACCGGCAATCACTGTATCGGGGACGCCTTCCGCATCATCCAGCATGGCGAGGCGGACGTGATGCTGGCCGGTGGGGCGGAAGCGGCGATTACCCCGCTCAGTGTCGCCGGTTTTGGGGCGGCACGGGCCTTATCGACCCGGAACGACGATCCCGAGCATGCCAGCCGTCCCTTCGACAAAGAACGCGATGGCTTTGTGCTGGGCGAGGGAGCGGGGGTGGTAGTCCTCGAAGAATTGGAATCCGCGCGGCGGCGAAAGGCTCGAATCTATGGCGAGGTGGTGGGATACGGCATGACGGCTGATGCCTACCATATTACAGCGCCTCCCGACGATGGACGCGGAGCCGTACAGTGCATGCGGCGGGCCCTCGATGATGCCGGTCTGGCAGTGGATGCAATTCAGTATATCAATGCGCATGCGACTTCCACGATGGCGGATCGGATTGAAACGGCTGCGATCAAACAGGTCTTTGGAGAACACGCCCGCCGCCTGTCGGTCAGTTCCACGAAATCCATGACAGGCCATCTACTCGGCGCCGCAGGCGGCATTGAGGCAATTTTCAGCGTGCTGACGATCGACCGGGGAATGATCCCGCCGACTATCAATCTCGATGTCCCCGATCCCGAGTGCGACCTCGATTACGTCCCCAACACAGCGCGCAAGGCCAACGTGCACGGGGTCCTGAGCAACTCGTTTGGCTTCGGCGGTGTCAACGCCTGTCTGATCTTTACCCGTTATTCTGCATAAGGCAAAAAAGTCTAAAGATCAGACAAAGAGCGGAGGGGGAATCCCGGCGGCCTAAATAATCATCAGGCCTTTGGGTCGAGCAAGCTCGGTTTGAAGGGCGAGTTGGATTAACCATGTCCGTGAGCGGGCTGCAAGAAATTCAGAGCCGCCTCGGCTATCAATTTCGGCACCCGGCCCTTCTTCGGGACGCGTTGACGCACACCTCGTATTTTAACGAATTAGGAGAATCCGGGGAGAGCGATAACGAGAGATTGGAGTTTCTGGGAGATGCGGTCCTGAACCTGGTGACGAGTGAGTATCTGTTGACGGCGTTTCCGGATGCGGCGGAAGGAGTCCTATCAAAGCTGCGCGCGCGCCTGGTAAGCGAGGAGACACTGACCGGCGTGGCGCGGCGGCTAGGACTCGGAGCGGCCTTGCGTTTGGGGAAAGGCGAAACAATCACGCAGGGAAAGGACAAGCCCTCGATTCTTGCGGACGCTCTTGAAGCAGTTCTCGCCAGCATCTATCTCGATGGAGGCATCGGGACGGCCGAGACGTGGATCAAGACAAATTTTGCCGAGGAACTCGCCGCGTGTGACCAGTCCGTTCGCGGGTGGAGAGATTTCAAGACTGATCTTCAGGAGATCTGTCAACAGAAGTTTGAAACCCTGCCTCAGTATCGAACGACAGCGGAGTCAGGCCCCGATCACGAGAAGATGTTCGAGGTAGAAATTCTGATTCGCGGGAGCCGGTATGGCCTCGGCAAAGGGCGAAGTAAAAAAGAGGCCGAGCAAATGGCGGCCAAGCAGGCGCTAGAACGGTTGGCTGGAACTTAAGGAGGAAACCATGCGACACCGGTTTACGCTGATCGTCTTCACGCTGTTGGCATTGGGGACGAGCGGCATGGTTTGGGCCGCGGATGATAAGAAACCGACGGGAGGACCGCAAATGGAGCCACATGCCCTCATCAAGACAAAATTTGGGGAAATAGAGATTAAGTTCTTTCCGAAGCTGGCGCCGAAGCATGTCGAGAATTTCATCACGCTCGCAAAGTCGGGATTCTATGACGGCACGCTCTTTCATCGCGTGATTCCTGGCTTCATGATACAAGGGGGCGACCCCAACACCAAGGATCCGAACCGGAAAAGCGACTACGGCATGGGAGGGCCTCCCGGAGCGAAGCTGAAGGCGGAGTTCAATGCCACGCCCCATAAACGGGGAGTGGTCTCGATGGCGCGCTCTGGCCATCCCGACAGCGCCGGGTCGCAATTCTTTATCGTGGTAAAGGATTCGAATTTCCTTGATCGGCAATATACTGCTTTTGGGGAAGTAATTCGGGGTATGGAGGTGGTGGACCAGATTGTCAATGCTCCACGGGAGGCCAATGATCTTCCGAAAGAAAGGATCGAAATGACCGTCAGCATTGTTGAGAAGTAGGCAGCGGCCGTGTTCGAGCCGTGTACACGCATCTTCGTGGGGATCGCTCTCATTCTGGCGCTTCTCGGATTGGCGCCGCCGGAGAAGACATCGGCGGCAGCTCCCTTCGAACCCCGTCTGCCAGTCCTTAAGCCAATACAGCCGCTTGTCGCGGTGCCTGAAAAAGGCGTGCAGGCAGTGCTCGAAACAAGTCGAGGAAATATTGTCTTCGATCTGTTTCCAGAGATTGCCCCCAAGACCGTAGCCCGGTTTAGCGAGCTCGTAAAAAAGGGATTTTACAACGGGTTGACCTTCTACAGGCTGTTACCTAAATTTCTCGTGCAGACTGGCGACCCGTCAGAAGACGGCACGGGAGGATCCGGGCAGAGTCTGCCTGCGGAATTTAATGAAAGAAAGCACATCGCTGGCACGGTGGGAATGGCCCGAAGGCATGATCCGGACAGCGCCGATAGCCAGTTCTACATTTGTCTTGAACCGCAACCCTACCTGGACGGGAAGTACACGGTCTTCGGGCAGGTGATCGAAGGACTCGAGATTCTGTCCAAAATTCAGGAGCGCGACCCGGTCTTGAAGCTTACTCTGAAGCCGTAAGCCAGGTCCCTGCAAAGACTACCCCCTAGCTTGACAATCGCCAAGGGGTACTTATCTACCCAGCAGGTATTGGATTCAGCAGAAAGGAGGCTGCAATGAACGCTATAACGCGCTGGGATCCATTTAAGGAACTGGACGAATTACAAAGCCGGCTGTCCACACTGCTCGGCCGTGCCCCGGTCAGAAAAGATGGGGGAAAAGACGAGGCGATGACCGTGGCGGAATGGGCGCCGCTAGTGGATATTGTGGAGGACGAGCACGAGTATCTCATCAAGGCCGAAGTGCCCGAAGTGAAGAAGGAAGACGTCAAGGTCACAGTCCAGAACGGCGTGCTCTCACTGATGGGCGACCGGAAGTTCACCAAAGAGGAGAAGGACAAGAAATACCACCGAGTGGAACGCGCATACGGGAGTTTTGTGCGAAGCTTCAGTCTTCCCGAAGATGCGGATGAAAATAAAGTCAGCGCAGACTTCAAAGACGGAGTTCTGCAGGTTCATTTGCCGAAGTCTGAGAAGGCACGGCCCAAGAATATCGAAGTTAAGATCGCATAAGGCGGAGGGGGACTCAACGGATACTTTTATTCCCTGAGTTCCCCCGCTCATTACCAGCCGGGTGATTCATCCGCATCCGCATCACCTCCTGGTTCCATCTCGTCCATTACATCGCTGCCGACGTCTTCGCCCATCTCTCCGGACATTTGGTTCATCCAGCGGGCCATGTCCTTTGGATCATTTTCATCAACCCCGCTGGGTGCCGAGGGATCCCCGAAGCTTTCCAAGCGGCTTTCTTCAGATTTTGGAGTGATGATTCTGGATATCAAACGTGTGAGCCGCTGGCCGTGACAGAACCGGCATCCTACGGGCGGCGGATTACTGATGCTTCGTATGAACACGCTGGTCTGCTTTTGACAATCTTCACAGCGATATTCATAAATCGGCATGGTGCCCTCGCTGGCAGCGCGCCCTCTTCGGGTGGTAGAATCGTGTCGGCGCCTGCGTTTATGATTGCTGGTTATGATAACTCGGGATCGGAGGGCGAGCAATGGACATTCGGACCGAAAGCCGCAATCTTACCATGACTCCCGGTTGGCAACAGGAAATCGAATCTCGCTTGCATGGCCTTCAAAATGGGCATGAGGATATCCTTCATGCCCGGATGATTCTGGAAAAAAACCGCCACCATAAAAAGGGGCCGAGAATAGCCACGGCCCGATTGGTGTGTAATGTGCGAGGCGCAACCTTTACCGCCAGCAAGACCGAGATGACGTTTGAGGAAGCCATCCGCGGCACGTTTCTGGCCATGCGGGAAGAATTGCAGAGCTACCGCGAGAAGCGGAAAACCCGAGCACGAACCGAGTCGGCTCGACGCGCACCGCTGCGCGCTAGGCGGCGACCCGCGTAATCCTAAAAAAGGGATGGCGTAAACAGCGGAACCACCTGATTTTGTATCACTTCCTGGGCCTCCGTAGTGTTGACACCCATGACCCTCTATGATAGCGTTGCCCAGTTTTATCCAGCCCCCTTTCCCCGAAATGTAAGGAGATCCGTAGCATGCTAAAACGCTATCTTTTGGCCCCGGGGCCAACCCAAGTCCCACCTGAAGTCTTGTTGGCCATGGCTCGTCCAATCATTCACCATCGGGCTCCTGAATTCGCGACGCTCTTCGGCCAGATCCGCCAGGATCTGAAATGGCTCTTTCAAACCGAAGCCGAAGTTCTCACGCTTGTTTCCAGCGGCACGGGGGGAATGGAGGCCGCGGTCTCGAATTTTCTGTCCCCGGGCGAAAAGGCGCTCTTTGTCAATGGCGGCAAGTTTGGTGAGCGATGGGGAAAGCTGTGCAAGACTTTTGGCGTCCAGGCCACGGAAATCAAGGTCGAGTGGGGGCAGGCGGTGGACCCGCAGGCCATCGCGGAAGCCCTGAAGCAGGATCCGTCGATCAAAGCCGTGTACGTGCAGGCCAGCGAGACCTCCACGGGGGTGGCGCATGATACGAGGGCCATTGCGGAAATCGTGCGGAACAGAGAGCAGACAATCTTGGTCGTGGACGCCATCACCGCCTTGGGGGTCTTCGATTTGAAAACGGACGCCTGGGGAATTGATGTGCTCGTTGCCGGCTCTCAGAAAGCGCTGATGCTGCCGCCCGGGCTGGCCTTTATCAGCGTCAGCGAGAAGGCCTGGAGCGTGGCGGACAAGGCCAAGAACGCCTCATTTTATTTCAACCTCAAGAAGGAGCGTGAGGCCCAACAGAAAAATCAGACGGCCTACACGGCCGGTGTGTCGCTGATGATCGGCTTGAAAGAAGTCCTGACAATGCTGAGGGCCGAGGGACTGGGGAATGTGTTTTCGCGGCATGCGCGCATGGCGCAGGCGATGCGGGAGGGCATGAAGGCGGCGGGACTCTCTCTTTTCCCCAAACAGAATCCCAGTGACGCCCTCACCGTGGTCTCCACGCCTGACGGCGTGGATGGGCAGGCGGTGTACAAGAATCTTCGCGAGCAGTACGGGATCACCGCGGCCGGTGGGCAGGATCATCTGAAAGGCAAAATTTTTCGGATCTCGCACATGGGGTATATCGATACGTTCGATGTCATCCAAGCGCTGGCCGCTACCGAGATGGTCTTGAAGGGCTTAGGCTATCCAATCAAGCTCGGCGCGGGGGTGGGAAAAGCAGAGGAACTGCTTTGTCAGAAATGAAAATTCTCATCAGCGACAATCTTTCCAAGCAGGGCGTCGAGATCCTCCAAAAAGCGGGCCTCAGCGTCGATGTGAAGACGAAGATGTCCAAAGAGGAGCTACTGCGCGACATTAAGAACTATGACGGATTGATCGTGCGGAGCGGCACGAAGGTGACAGCGGACGTGCTCGCGGCCGCCGAAAAACTCCGCATCATCGGCCGTGCCGGCTCCGGTTTGGACAATGTCGATATCACGACCGCCACTAAGCGCGGCATCGTGGTCATGAACACCCCGGGCGGGAACACTGTCACGACGGCCGAGCATACTTTGGCCATGATCTTTGCCCTCGTCCGCAGGATTCCCCAGGCCAATTCCTCTATGAAGGCAGGGAAGTGGGAAAAAGAGCGGTTCATGGGAACTGAGCTCTACAATAAGAATCTCGGGATCGTGGGGATGGGCCAGATCGGAAGCCACTTGGCGAAACTTGCCCAAGGGGTCATGATGAACGTGATCGTCTATGATCCGTATCTCGCCGAAGATCGGGCCCGCAAAATGGGCGTCGAGATGATGAGCCTTGCCGATCTCTTCCGCCGCGCGGACATCATCTCGGTTCACACGCCGCTCACGCCGGAGACCAAAAACATCATCAATGCTGACACGATCAACACGATGAAGGACGGCGTCAAAATCATCAACTGTGCCCGCGGCGGCATCATCAACGAAAAGCATCTGATCGAAGCACTCAAGAGCGGCAAGGTCGGGGGCGCGGCCTTCGATGTCTTTGAAGAGGAACCCATCAAGCCGGATCATCCGTTGCTGAGCCTTGAGAATTTTATCTGCACCCCGCACATCGGCGCCTCCACCACGGAAGCGCAGGAAAATGTCGCCGTCGGCATCGCGGAGCAGATCGTGGATTACCTGACGCGCGGGATCGCGCGAGGAGCGGTTAACGTGCCGTCGGTCCCCGCGGACCTGCTTCCCCGACTCCAACCCTATATTACGCTGGCCGAGAAGCTGGGGCTTCTGCAATCGCAACTCTATGAAGGCGGCATCGAGCGGGTGACGGTGGAGTACAAGGGGGAGGTGGCCGGCGTGAACGTGGCTCCTCTGACCATCGCAGCGTTGAAAGGCTTACTGACGCCCATCCTAGAGGAAACCGTCAACTACGTGAATGCCCCTGTCATCGCGCGTGAACGCGGCATCGAGGTCAAAGAGGTGAAGAGCAGCGACGCCGGCGACTTCACCAGCTTGATCAGTCTGCAGGTCGAAGCGGACAAGAAGACGAGCCGTATTGCCGGGGCTCTATACAGCCGGCGTGACCCGCGCATTGTACAACTGGATAACTTCCGGGTCGAAATCGTGCCGGACGGCCACATGCTCTTTATTCTGAACAACGATCGCCCAGGCGTCATCGGAGACGTGGGGAAGATTCTCGGCACGCACCAGATCAATATTGCCCGAATGCAGTGTTCGCGCGAAGAAAAGGGCGGGCAGGCGTTGTTGATTCTCGGCGTCGACGGCCCCTTGCCCGCTGACGCGCTACGAGCCATTACCGTCGCGCAGAACATCCTTTCGGTCAAGCTCGTCCGTCTGTAAGAGCATGGCCGGCATGGTCTTGTGATGAACATCTCGCCGCGTTCGCAGATGCCGAAAGGCGTTCCGACGTTTCTTCCGGGAGCCGCGGCCGAGAAGCGCGCGCTCGAAGCCACCCTGTTCTCGGTATTCGCAGAACGCGGTTACCGGGAAGTGATCCCGCCGACCTTCGAATACCTCGACGTGCTGGCCCCGGGCCTGGACGCGGAACTCATCGAGAAGAGCTACAAGGTTGTGGACCGCGCGACGGGACGGATCCTGGTCTTGCGTCCTGATGCCACTGCGCAGATCGCGCGCATGGTCGGCATGGGGATGCTCGACTCCGGTTTCCCTCTTCGGCTCCATTACAGCGTCAATGTCTTTCGTTACGAGCCCGAGCATGCCGGCCGAGATCGGGAGATCTTTCAGATTGGAGTCGAGTTGATCGGGGCGCGAGGGCCTGCTGCCGACACCGAGCCGATCATTCTGGCGGCCGAGTGCCTGCGGCGTCTGGCAGTGCCGCGGTTCACGATTGCGGTTGGTCATGGCGGGTTTTTTCAAGGCCTCCTGCGTCGTGTGAGATTGTCCGAATCCACTCGCCGGAGCCTCAAGGAGGCGGCCGGACGCAAGGACATCGGAAAGATGGAAGCCTTGCTCTCCAGCGCCGGCGTACGTGGTGCCCGTGCCAAGGCCCTCCTGGCGATCCCGACGCTGGTCGGAGGGGAAGAGGTTCTCGAAACGGCGAGCCGCCTGGCGCCGCGCTGGGAGGACTGTCGGCGGTCGTTAAGTCAGCTCAGAGACGTGTGGCAACGCGTAACAGCAGCTGGGTTGAGCGAACATCTGCTGCTGGACATGGGTGAAGTCCGGCGGATGGAGTATTACACGGGGCTGGTCTTTGATATCTATGCGGAGGGCGTCGGCGGCGAGATCGGCGGCGGAGGGCGATACGATCATTTGATCGGCCGTTTCGGCCGAGAGCTTACCGCGACTGGCTTTGCCTTGGATCTCGACTGCCTGCTGCAGTTGATCGCGGCGCGGCCGCCTGGCGCCTCGCCTATTGGCGGAGCATCCGGAAACGGCCGTAGCCGCGGGCTGAAGGTGGGCTCCCTTGGTGGCGCGAAAGGGCGCCGGTGAAGCCCGTGCGATCAGTTGAACAGGCCCAGGGGCGTCAGCCGGAACAGGCTCTAAAACTTCCTCCACAAAATGTCGAGGCAGAGCAAGCCGTCCTCGGGGCGATCCTGCTCGACAACCAGGCGCTCTACAAGACCCTCGAAATTCTTGACCCCGAAGAATTCTACCGGCCGGTCCATAAGCGAATCTTCAGAGGCATGGTCGAGGTGGCGGAACAGAGCCAGGTCATCGATCTGCTGACCCTGGCGGACCACCTGCGTCGAGGGGAGGCCCTGGATGCGATTGGTGGCACGGCCTATTTGACGGACTTGGCGCAATCCGTGGCCACCGCGGCCGGCGTGGCATACCATGCGAGGATGGTTCATGAAACCGCCGTCAGCCGTTCGCTCATCGTGGCCGCCACGGAGATCGTGTCGCGAGGGTATGAAGGAACGCGCCGGGTGGATGAGCTGTTGGATTTTGCCGAGCGCAGCATCTTCGGGATCGCCGAGAGGCGGATCAAGCGCCTGTTTACCTCCATGCAAGACGTGGTCGCCAGCACCGTGGCGCACATCGATCAGTTGTATACCCGCAAGGAAAGGATTACCGGAATCCCGACCGGCTTTCACGATTTGGACGAGCGGACGGCCGGGCTGCAACCCTCGGATCTCATCATCATCGCCGGCCGCCCGAGCATGGGCAAGACAAGTCTAGCTCTGGGGATTGCACTCAATGCGGCTCTGAATCGAACACGGCAGTATACCGTCGCAATCTTTAGTCTGGAGATGTCCAAAGAGCAGTTGTGCATGCGCTTGCTCAGCGCGGCGGGCAACTTAAACATGCACCGGATCAGGACCGGCCATCTGAACGAAGATGAATGGAAGACCCTGGCGCGTACGGCCAGTCTCCTGCATGACAGCCGCATCTATATCGATGATACGCCGGCGATCACCGTACTGGAGATGGGCGCGAAGATCCGGCGGCTCCGTGCCGAACACGGCCTCGATCTGGTGGTGGTGGACTACCTGCAATTGATGTCGGGGAGCGGCACCTCGGAAAACCGGCAACAGGAAATCTCCGACATCTCGCGCTCACTGAAATCCGTCGCCAAGGAACTCAACATTCCAGTCGTGGCCTTATCCCAGCTCAGCCGTGCGGTCGAGAATCGGCCTTCCAAAAGACCCTTGCTCGCCGATCTCCGCGAATCCGGCGCCATCGAACAGGACGCGGATCTCGTGATGATGATCTTTCGCAGCGAGATGTACGCCGCCGAGGTCGAGGAAGAAGAAGACAAGCAGGACGAGGAGCACGTGGCCGAAATTCTGATTGCCAAACATCGCAATGGTCCTACGGGCATCGAGAAGTTGACGTTTCTGCCGGAATACGCGAAGTTCGGGAATTATCAGAACCCGGCGAGAATTTGACAGTCCGCCGGTAGCCACCTATAATCAATCGTAGAGTATGCCTCTCGGTTTCCGGGATCATCCGACTCGTCATCACAGTATCTTTTAAGGAGACTACCCTGAGTCTTTCGAAGTCATGCCTTCGCCAGCTGGGATGCCTACTGGCCCTGCTGGTTCTCCAGCAAGCCCTTAGTACTCCCGGTTTTGCCACCACTCCAGTCGGTGACACGAGCAAGCCGGTGACCTCCTCCGAGCCGGGATCCGTCACCAATCCGCTGGCCTATTATCATTTTCTGTTGGGCTACGAGCATTATCTGGCGAATGACCTCGAGACAGCATTGGTGGAATTCGACAAAGCCTTGTCCTTTGATCCAGGCTCCACAGTGTTACGGTTACGACTGGCGGTGTTGTTTCAGGCTCGCGGCGAGCATGCCAAAGCCCAGTCATATGCCGAGCAGGTGTTGGCCCGCGACCCTGCCGATGTACAAGCTTTACAGATTCTAGCGACAGTCGCCGGCGTCACGGGGCACTCCGAACAGGCGATTGATTATTATCGGCGGATCATAACGTTGCGCCCCAATGAGGGCGAGGCCTATTTCGCGTTAGGTTTGGTTTATGCCGGGCTCAAACAATACGAGGAAGCTGAGGCTGCTGTACGGCAGGGGATCGGAGCGACCGCTGAATCGCCGATCGGGTATCTGTACCTCGGCCGGATCATGATGCAGCAGCAGGCCTGGAGTCGTGCGGCCGATGCTTATCGCGAAGCGTTGACCCAGTATCCCACCTTTGAGCCGGCGTATCTGGGTCTCGCGACAGCCCTGGAGGCGCAGGGCCAGACCGCACAGGCCATCGATACTTATCGAAAGATTTTAGAAGAGGTCAATCACGGAAGCCGGGAGGCTCGCCAACGCCTCGTCCGGTTGCTCCTGCTCGAAAAGTCGTATGAGCCGGCATTGTCCCTGTTGCGACGCGCCGTCGCGGAATCGCCCGACGATGTCGAAGCGCAACTCAGGCTCGGGCTCATCTTCGGCGAGCTCAAAGAGTACCAGAAGGCCGTGGAGCAGATGAAGCTGGTTCTGGCGCTGCGGCCCCAGGAGCTCCGTGTGCAGGATCATCTGGCCTATCTCTATGAAGAGCTCAACGAGAACGACAAGGCCGTCGCGGAATACGAAGGAATCATCCGATCGGATGGCACCTTTGGGGATGCGCATTTGCATCTGGGATACCTCTTGTATCGGTTGAAACGGACCGAGGAGGCTCTGCCGCATTTCCATCGTGCCATCGCGCTCAATCCCAAGATGGCGGAGGCCCATTTAATGCTCGGCCTCACCTTGTTGCAAGCGAATCGATTCGACGACGCGATCGCGGCCTTTCGCGATGGTCTGCGCGGCGACCCCAAGAACGCCGATCTGCACTTCAACCTGGGGACCGTCTACGACAAAATGGGCCGGTTTGACGACGTGGTGCAGGAAATGGAAGAGGCGATCAACTTGAATCCCGGTCACGCTGACGCGCTTAACTACCTCGGGTATTCGTATGCCGAGCGGGAAGTCAAATTGAACGAGGCCGTGAAGTTGATCCGACAGGCTCTCACGATCAAACCTGAAAATGGCTACTATCTCGATAGCCTCGCGTGGGCCTACTTCAAACTTGGCCGATACCAGGAAGCTCTGCTCGAGATGAAAAGAGCGGTCGCCGCCGTCCCCGACGATCCGGTCTTCTTCGAACACCTCGGGGAGATCTACCTGCTGAACAACCTGCCGACTGACGCCCGGGATGCGTGGCTGCGATCATTAGAGCTGGATCCCACTAACAGGAAGTTGGGGGAGCGCTTCAAAGCGAAAGGCTTCGGGGACCCCTCCACCGAAGAGCGCATTCGCAAGGCGCAACACCGGCTCTCCCAGAACTAGAAATGGGGTCAGAGTCGACGAATGGATAAATCGGCTCTGACTTGGTTTTTCCCCACCGGTCAGTTTTTTTCAAATAATACTTGGATCGTAACCCCTAAGGGGGTATCATCCCCATATGCGTCTCATTCCACGCGCAAACCAGGGCTACCGCTCCCTAACCCCATATCGCCATCCCCTGGGACCACTTTTTGACATCTAGAACGACCAAAAATTGTAAAGGATTTTGGTTAGGGTGATCGCTTAGGGAGTAGGATTAGGTGAACTCATTGATTTTATGATGAATATTGCGTATCCCATCATGGCAAAGCGCTTGCAGTATCTCTGTGCAGCGGCCGGGGTGCAATCGCCTGGTCAAGAGTGTACTGAACTTAACTAGGAGGGTCATCATGTTTAGTCGAATGAAAGGTCAAAAGGGTTTTACGTTGATCGAGTTGATGATCGTGGTCGCGATCATCGGGATCCTGGCGGCCATCGCCATCCCGAACTTCCTGCAGTATCAGATGAAGGCCCGGCAGACAGAGGCACGGACCAATGTCATGGGGATCAAAACCTCTATGGTAAGTTTCAGCGGGACAGCAGGCTGCAATCCCTCAATTGTTCAATGGCCTGCCGTTGTTCCTGCGGCTAACAAACAAGCTTGGAATGTGCTCGGGCAGGGCGCGCTCATTCCTACTCTCTGCCAACCCGGTCCTCCGGCTGGTCCGATTGTAGGGAATTTTCAGGACATCGGTTTTGCTCCTAGTGGTAACGTCTACTATACCTATGAAGTGAACGGAATACTTGCTGCTGCAACGATACCATTAGCTCCAAGTGCAGGAGTCGCGGCAGGCCGAAATGGCTGTGTAGGCCCCTTGCCTGCGGTGGCTGGTGTCGCAGGTGCTGCAGGTTTCCAGGTTTGGGCTGAAGGGGATCTTGATGGGATTCTCCCCATGTCGTTATTCAGCGCAGACGATGCCACGGGTGCGACCGATTGCACGCCAGGCGCCTTTTAGTTGAGTTGAATCTCGGGAAGATCCCGCCGGACGTCAATGTCCGGCGGGATTTCTTTTTGAAAAGGTTCAAGGTTGGCTGTCTCTGAAGCCGCATCCCACCAAGTCCTGCCTTCCTCGCTCAAAACGATCTTCCTGGGCGCGACTCTTCTGCTGGTCCTTGCGGGCATGATCTCGCTGCAAAAGGCACTCGATCGACGCCTCGACCGTACCCTCATTGAGACTGAACAGCTAGGCTCTCTTCCTAAGGCTGAATATCTCAAGCCGGCCATGTTGGGATACCATCACCTTGGCGCCGACCTTCTTTGGCTCCGCCTGGTTCAAGTGGTCGGGAAACGGTCCAATACCGCGCACGAATACGAATGGCTGTATCATGCGCTCGATGTGATCACGGATTTGGATCCTCAATACGACTATGCCTATCAGGTCGGGGGTATCGTGTTGACCCATCTGGCCAATCGAGTTGACCTCAGTAACAAGTTATTAATAAAAGGGCTTGAACCGAACCCGACTGTCTGGCAGATTCCGTTCTATATTGGCTTTAATTATTATTTTTACTTGTACGATCCTGGCCATGCTGCGGAGTACATCGCTCGCGCCTCTCGCATAACTGGACGACCTCCTTTTCTGCCACTGCTGGCGACCCAGCTCTATGCGGAGGCCGGGAGTCCCGAGACCGCTTTGAATTTTCTGATGGCCATTAGAAGCCAGGCTCCCGAGGGTTGGATCAAGGAACAACTGGAAACGCGCATCATGGAAGTAACCATCGAGCGGGACATCAGGGCGCTTGAAAAAGCCATTTCGCATTTTCGACAACGCGAGGGCCACTTGCCTCACAAATTAGGCGACCTCCTTAAGACAGGCGACATCACCGCCCTGCCTCCCGAACCTTTTGGCGGACAATATACGTTAGATACAACTACAGGCACGATCAGCAGCAGCACACATCCTGAACGGCTGCATGTGTATCGGCGAGATGAAATAGCCAAACGATCACAGAGAAGGCCATGATGACGACGGCTATTCCTGAGGTTGTTCTGAAAATCGAGGCCCTCCGCAAGACCTTCCGGGTCGGCTTTTGGGGGAAACCCGTTACTGCCGTGGAGCATCTGGATCTGGAGGTCCGAAAGGGAGAAATCTTCGGCTTTCTGGGACCGAATGGGGCCGGCAAGACCACGACGTTGAAAATTATCATGGGCCTGATTTATCCCACCAGCGGGAAGGCCTGGATCTTGGAGCGGAAGGTCGGCGATGTTGCCGTAAAGCATCAGGTGGGTTTTCTGCCAGAGGCACCCTATTTTTACGATTATCTCACGGCGGAGGAGTTTCTTCGCTTCTATGGACAGCTCTTTCGGTTGGGAGGAGAGCGGCTCTCCGAACGAATCACCATGCTGTTGAGCGTGGTGGGTTTATCCGACGCGCGGTCCCTGCAGCTTCGGAAATTCTCCAAGGGCATGCTCCAGCGCGTCGGCATTGCCCAGGCCTTGATCAACGATCCACATTTGGTGATTCTCGACGAGCCGATGTCGGGACTGGATCCTGTCGGGAGAAAAGAAATTCGAGACCTGATTCTTCGTCTCAGGGACCAGGGCAAGACGGTCTTCTTCAGTTCTCATATTCTTCACGACGCCGAGGTCCTCTGCGACCGGGTCGCGATTCTGCTCAAAGGCCGCCTGGTGGCGCTCGGCAAGGTCACTGAGTTGATCGGCGCAGGCTCAACGCATTCGATTGAAGTGGTGGTGGAAGGTCTGGATGCCGAGGGGATGGAGCGCGTAAGAAAGATCGCAGAATCTGTGATTCCGCAGGGAGAACGCCTTCTGGCAGTCCTCCAAGGTCAGCATCAGGTGAATGAGGTCCTGGACCTGATCCGCGCGCGAAAGGCCTCACTGATTTCGGTGACGCCGCAAAAGTCCTCTCTCGAGGATCTGTTTATGAGAGAGGTACAGCAGCAATCAGTGGAAGGGACGCCGCGATGAGCCGCGTCCTCGTCATCGGTCTAAACACTTTTCGCGAGAACCTGCGCGAAAAGCTCCTCTACAATCTCGTGATCTTTGCATTATTGATCATCGGCAGTTCGATCCTGCTGCAACGGTTGAGCCTCGGCGACACCACGCGGCTGATCCTGGATCTCGGACTCGCGGCGATCAATATCTTTGGTGTGCTGATCGCCATTTTTATCGGTATCGGGCTCGTCAGCAAGGAGATCGACAAAAAGACGATCTATACGATCATCTCCAAGCCGGTGCCGCGCTACGAGTTCCTGTTGGGGAAGTACCTCGGCCTGTCGATCACGCTGTTGGTCAATACCCTGATCATGCTCGCAGGCTTCCTCCTGGTACTCTTCTATATGGACGTGCCAATCACCTTATTGCTGTTCAAGGCGGTATTCCTGATCTTCCTTGAGCTGATGGTCGTCACCGCCGTGGCCCTGCTGTTTTCCACGTTCACGACACCCACCTTGAGCGCCATTTTTACCCTGTCGATTTACGTGATCGGGCATTTGACTGGAGATTTAAAGGCGCTGGGCGCCAAGCTCGAGGGATCCGAGCGCATGTTTCTGACGGGCCTCTACTACCTCATGCCGAATCTCGAAAACTTCAATATTAAAGGGCGCGTGATCCATCACCTCGAGATCGGTGGCACCGATTTAGCGTTGATCTTCGTCTACGGCCTGCTCTATACGGCTCTGGTGCTCCTTCTCGCGGTCGCCATCTTTCAGCGACGGGATTTTCGCTGATCGACAACCATCCTATTCAGAATGGATCCCTCTAGGCTCGTCGTTCTTTGAGCCGGTTGGCAATCAGCTTGAGCGCGCCGCTGGTGCGTTTGGACAGATTCTTGTCCTTGCCTAGCAATCCGATGAATGCCGTGAGGTCATCGACCGTGTCGAGGTCGCGGCATGGGGGAAGCAACGCAACCGATAAGCCTTGCGCCGCCGCTGTCTTCCTCGTTTCCTCCAGGACTCCCGCCGTGCTCCATGCAATGCCTTGAAAGAGCTCCGGGACAGGACCCCGAACGCCAATGAGATAGTAGCCGCCGTCCATAGTGGGACCCAGCACGACGTCATACGTGTTGAGATGATCAATGGCCTGCGTCAAGTACTCGCGCGTGAAGGTGGGCAGATCCGTACCGATGAGAATCATCCTTCGATGCCCAAGCTCGAACGCCTTCTGCATCGCGCCGCACATGCGTGTTCCCAGGTCATCGCCCTCCTGTGGCAGGAGCCGAGCGCCGTACCGGCCTTCCAGTACTTTGAAAAACGGATGCGCAATGTCGGGAGCGCCGGCTATGTAGAGCGCAACTCCGGGTAGTCCTTTTGCTTGCTCGATCGCATCCAGGACGAGGGTGCCATGGAGAGTCGCCGCTTCATCAGGGCTCAGGGGAGGAGAGAGGCGCGTTTTGACGGTGCCGGGGATCGGCGCCTTGGTGAGGACAATAACGGCAACAGACATGGGATCCACTATCTACCTTCCCTTACAAAGGGGAGGACAGAGTGAATAGTTTGATCTCACCAAAGTGAAAATGTCACCTGGCAGTGATATAAGATGGGAGGGGGAATAAGTTTCCCCTCCTTTGTAAGGAGGGGGAGGGGAGGTAGATTCTTATGGCAATTTTGCAGACAAGTCTTCTATTACTCCCTCCAGATTCTTTAACACCTCATCATTCCTATATCGAATTACTTGCAGACCAAGCGATTGCAGATAGGCCTCCCTCTCTTTATCCTTCCTGATCTGATTCTCTTCGCCGTGATTATCACCATCCACCTCAATCACGAGAGATCTTTCAGAGCAGTAAAAATCCACGATGTAAGGGCCAATCCCATGCTGCCGTCGAAATCTGAGAGTCTGGAATTGTTTGGCACGCAAGATTGCCCATAATTGCCATTCTGCGGGTGTCATCGCCGCACGCAGATGACGTTTCAACTGCAAGTTCGCGACATAACCCCGTCTGGCTCTTGGCATTGGGACTCTACCCTACCTGGCTCCCCTTACAAAAGGGAGGACAGGAATGAATAGTTTGACCTCACCAAGAGTTAGAATGTCACCTGGCATCGATATAAAGTTGCTTCAGCTTGTCTGGACTAACCCCGACGAAAAACAGCAATCGCATCCACCACATGAGGAGTATGGTTCGCGCGACGCCCTGGCGGGTCCAGCGACGACTCGAGGTGAGGACGCAGCTTTTAAGCGCTGCTATTCGGCCGACCCGCTTGAGCTGCTTACTGAGGGCGATGTCCTCCATGACGGGAATATCCGGAAACCCGCCGACCGCCTCAAATACAGGACGCCGCACGAACAGAGCCTGATCCCCGGTAACGATTCCCGTCAAGCGCGAGCGCCAGTTCATCATCCGGCAGATGAGCCAATACCATCCCGAATCTCGATCGAATCTGACATCGAATCGCCCGCCAATGGTCCGGGGATCTTGTAAGGTTGTTATCATATCGCCGGCGGCTGTTAATGGCAGCAGGGTGTCGGCATGCAGGAAGAGCAAAACATCTGCTTCCGACGCCGCTGCTCCGCTGTTCATCTGTCGTGCACGGCCCTTTGTTCCTAAGAGTATGCGAGCATGGGGAGCGGCGGTCGCGACCCGCGCAAGGGTTTGATCGTGGCTGCCGCCGTCCACGACCAGGATCTCACTGAACGCCGGATCGTGAAGCCGGCTCAACGTGTGTTCGATGGTCTGTTCTTCATTAAGGGTGGGAATAATGACCGTGATGGTCATGGAGGCGGATTGGGAGTCCGGATGCGCCGGACCGGCTTCTGCCGGGCAAATATAAAGTAACCGACGATGAGGATCGTGCCATAGACGACCATGCCCTTTTCCCAGCGTGTGGCCGCTCCGATCGAACGAATGTGGTAGATCAGGGCAAGTCCCGTCAGAGAGGCCGCGCCCATGATGAGATATTTGTATGGGGAGCTCATCGTGCCATTCACGAAGATGACGAGGCCGAAGAAATAAAACAAGAATGGCAAGTAGTCGGCATCGCTGCCGCTGCTGACAGCGACCAACAACTGAAGCCAAGACAGCACCATAAGGATAAACCCCATGAACTTCTGCATCGCTTCGGTATGGCTTTCGCTTGTCCCTTCCTCCTGATCACGTGGGTCGTTCGGCGTGGGCACGTGGTCCATGGCTATCCCTGATAGGATTTGAATTGCTTGCTAAGCGTCAAGCCTTGGAACTGATAGGACGAACCCATGCCGTCGCCGTACACCTTCTCGGGACGCTGTTGCATACGCTCGAAGAACACCTTAAAGAAAGTCTGGCCGTCGTGTATCAGGAACGGCACATCATGCGCGCGGACCTCCAGGACGATGGGAGTTCCCGCCAAATTGCCGGAGCCATAGCCGAATCCCGGATCGAAGAACCCGGCGTAATGGGTCCGAAGCTCTCCGCACGCGGCTTCGTAGGCCACCATCTCGGCGGCATAATCGGGCGGAATGCGGATCCGTTCTTTCGAGCCGAGGATATAAAATTCCTCGGGCTCGAGGAGCAGAGTCGAGTCCCGGGAACGCCTGATCGGCTCCCAAAAGTCGGTCGGATCGTAATGAGCCAGCCTGGACATATCCAGGATCTTGCTGATCTTCTTCGCGCGGAACCCCACGATCCCCCCTTCATTGCCCTTCAGGTCCACGCGCAAAAAGACTCCTTCCTTGAGCGAGAGTTGAGACGGCGGCAGGGGCTTACCCTCCCGATAGAGCAGCGGATCTCTGCGGTGAGTATCACGCAGGCCGGCATCTGCTACCATCGGATGACCGGCAAAGAGCCGAAGCTGGTTCAGGCACATTCCGGCGTTCACTCTGACCGAAAAGGACCGAGGAACCACTTCCAGAAACAGGCGCCCCCGATAGCCGGGGCGAATATCGTCGAAACGCGCTTGAAAATCGGTAATGGTGCGGGTAAAGACGTCCACGCGCCCCGTGGTGCTCTTGGGGTTTGTCTTCCCGCCGATCTCAGCGGGGAGCGCGAGCGATTCCATTAACGGGATCAAGTAGACGCGACCTTGTTCGAGCACTGCTCCCTTGCGCAGGTCGATCTCATACATCAGGAGTTCCGGCAGGAGATCGCTGACGGTGAGGCGCTGGGAGATCGCCCATTGTTCGGGCAGAAAACTGCTCAGCATCCGGTAGGCCGTCTCGCCAAGACGGAGATCGAGGCTTGCCGGCTGATATTGGCGCTCCTCGATGGCCGGTTTGCCAGAGATGATGCGTTTAGTAACGAGAGCCCGAAGTTGTTGGGAGGCGAGAACGCCACCCGCATGTCGCTGGAGTGGTTGTTTCCGGTGAGGTGAAGGCACGGAAAGCAAGTGTAGCGCCTTCTGAACCGGTTGGCAATCGCGTCCTGACGAGAGAATCACTCCAGCATGGCATCAGCTACGCCGCATCCGGTTGAGGCGGAGCCGACCATGGGAAGCTCTCTGCGGCTCCCATTGCCGTTGCCGTTGGTATTGCACCCGCCCACCCCGAGGCCTATCTCACCCGCCCGCCCCTTCGCCGCAAATGCGGCTTCTTCCCGGCGACGGCCTCCTTTCCCAGGGGTCGACGGTGGGGATTCCGGTTGGGGGTAGCTGTACACCTTGCCTTCGTAGTTGCGCAGTGTCGCCTTTTCCTGGGTCAAATCGACGAGATAATCGGCCGGCAGCAGGGGAATTTTCCCCCCGCCTTCAGGCGCGTCAATGACGAAGTGCGGCACCCCCATCCCACTGGTGTGGCCCTGCAAGGCTTTAATAATCTCAAGGCCGGTTTCCACAGAAGTGCGGAAGTGATTGGTCCCGCGGGTCAGATCGGCTTGATAGAGATAATACGGCTTCACGCGCGCCAGGAGAAGCTGATGGACGAGGCGCATCATCACCGCCGGATCATCATTTACGCCCTTTAACAGCACGGTCTGCGCGCCCAACGGCACGCCGGCGTCCGCCAGTCGCCCGCAGGCGGCCTTGACCTCCGGTGTCAACTCATCCGGATGATTGAAATGCAGGTTCATATAGATCGGATGATATTTCTGCAGCATGGCGCACAGCTCAGGAGTCACGCGATCGGGCAGGCTTCCGGGGACGCGGCTGCCGATACGGATCAGCTCCAGATGGGGGATCCCACGCAAGGCCTTTAAGATCCGCTCCAAGAGTGAATCCGGAAGCAGCAGCGGATCCCCGCCTGAGAGAATGATGTCCCGGACCTCGGGATGGGCCTTCAAATATTCTACGACCCGATCCAACTCGCCCTTCCTGAGAAAGCCGGGCTTACCCACCAGCCGCTTGCGAGTGCAGAACCGGCAGTAGATCGGACATTGATTGGTGACCATGAACAGAACCCGGTCCGGGTAGCGATGGACCAGATGGGGGACAGGGCTGTCAAGGTCCTCATGCAAGGGATCGTCGGCGCTCTCGTCGGCCATCTCCTCGGGCTCGGGAACCACCTGACGCCAAATCGCATCACCCTTTTCCTTGATCAGTTTCATCCACATTGGCGTGATGCGCATGGGATACTCGCCCACCACATCCTTAATGGCTTCCGGATCGACATCCAAGTGTTTGGCTAAGTCTTCCGGTCTGGTAATGCTCGCTGCGAGCGTCTCTCTCCAGGTGCCCATATTCGTGTCCGCCTCCAGCCTATGGTTCACGGTGCCGTTCTAAGATCGTCCGGCCTTTTGACCGTACTTCGATTCCAGATACGATAAGATATCGGCCGTTTCGCTCAACACATGATCACCGTCCGTGAGAACCGGCACATAGTACTGTCCGGAGGCCTCGTAGACTTCTGTGCGCTGCGGTCGACTGTCAGGCACGATAACACTCTCATAGGAAACGCCCAGCTCGTCAAGTTTCTCACGAACGACGTCGCACTCCGGGCACCAATCGACGTGATACAGCTTCATCGGGAGGGTTCACCTGTCTCGGTCGTCATGCTGCCGGTTTCAAACGCACAGGGGGCCATAATGGCATCCGTCATGCCATGGATCAGTTTCTTATCGAGCGGGACAACCGTTGCCAAAATCCCCCCTAACTGCACGGTGTCGCCGACGACGAAGTAGTACGGAGACAGCCGCACACGCCCCGGCATCTCGATAATCTCATTGGCGATCGGATCGTGGTACTGGGCCGATACCCGCCGAGCCTTTCGGAATTCCTGCAGGATGTGCGGCGACTCGGGAAACGACGCGAGCGCTCGCTCCAGCGTCCCGGCCCATTCCTGTTGTGCCATATCGTGCCCTACCGAGACCCCTCTCGACCCCCAGGCCAGTTCCGAGAAGCCTGACGGCTTAATGACGAATCGGCGCTCTTTCTGCCTAAGGCTGGCCATTCCCTGATAGTCGGAGAGTGGCCGGCCGCCGGGTGCTAGACCCGGAATGACCGCATGCGGAGGAATCGGTCGGGGATCCAAGATCCAAGTCTGGGGCATTAAACGGCGCAGGGTCTCGAAAGCCTCGGCATTGAGCGCATCTCTCCAAAAGGATTCGAGGACTGGATGATGCAGCAGGGCAAACGCCATCTTCTCCTCGAGCCAGGGTTTGGCCGGAGGCGTGAGGGTGACCCGTCCTTTTTTCGCGGCATAAAAAAAGAGTTCGATTTTTGGAATATTTTTAAGGTCAAATAACTCAAAGAAGCGATAGAGCACCGTGATGGCTTGTCCGTCGGCCAGGTGCAGGGTGTCTTCGGTGAAGCTCACGTCCTTAGGGGTGAGCGCCTCAGCAGGAAGGCCGCTCTCGCGGAGACGCGCCGCGAGCCATGCCATCTCCGGCCGGTAATCCTTCGCTTCTTCGGACACCACAACGGCCAAGACCAGTGGCCGGTCACCCGCGAGGTCTTTGATCATCGCTGCAAAGCCTTCCACCATACCATTGCGGCCGCCGATGATGGGCCATCCCAGATCGCTATAGGCGTGAGCCAAACATCCGGTGATGCCAATCCCTCCTGGGACGGAGTCCAGTTCCGTGATCATGAGGCCGTTCTCAGTCAGGAGTAGATCAGGCCGGATCACCCGGGGTACGTCGTCGCGAAACCGATTCATACGCGCGAGCGCAATAAGGTCGCTGGGTTTTCCTTGATCGAGGTAGTCTGCGATCCACCTGGGTTGCGAGCCACGAGCGCTTTCGTAGTACAGGCGGTTCAGCGCGCGGGTAAAGAGAAGCAGATGGGTCCCGAGCGCTTGAATCTGCGCAAGGTTTTCAGGGGCCAGCTGAAATGGGATCGGAGAGATGCGCCATGTTGCGCCATTGTGAAGGCCTTCGGCAACAAGGCTCGCTTTGACGGCATGGCTGTGCTCGCGGGCTGTTTCGAAAGAGATGCCGGCGGAAAAAGACCGGGGCGCTGTCGTTGGAGGAGTCATCCCTGGCTAGAGATGGACCTAAACTGCCGCGACCCGTTGGGTTGCAGGAACGAGGACACGAATGCGGCGTTTAATTTCCATCGTCACAGCTGTGCTATCTCCACTGTTCACTCGGATTGAAGGGGATTCGTGCCAGAATCCGGCATGCTTCGCAACGGAACGCGTCAGTATTCCACAACCTTCCTGCGCAGCCGCCGCTTCTGTACGGACGTCAACAGCTATGGAAAGTCTAGCATGCGGCCCTGAGCAGCACAAGGCCACTGGTATGAGCAGGACCGCTACGGTAGAATACTGAACTGTGAAATCTATTGCACGAGAGCTTCCGGTAGTGGTCGAACAGATCGTGCCTAGCGCGGTCTGCGCCGCCTGCGATGTATGCTGCCGTTTTCCGGAGTCCGAGAGTGTCCTGCGCCCCTACTTCACTCGGGACGAGATCCAAGCAGCCATTGCCGCAGGTGTCTCTCCCAATGCGTTCCCGGACCATGCCGGCACAAAGATCCGCCTGGTACCGCATGGCGAAGGATTCATGTGTCCCGCGTTCAATCCGGCCACTGGCCAGTGCGGGATCTATGACAGCCGGCCCCTGGACTGCCGGCTCTATCCGGTGGCGGTGATGTGGGACCGGAGCCATGAGCAGGTGGTGATGGGCTGGGACACAAAATGCCCCTTCATCGTCCAAAAGCTCGAAACGTCCGAGTCGCAGGCCTATGTGGAGCGCACCGCCCGCATGCTGGAAACTGATGCCGTCGCCCGCACCATGGTGAGGAACCCGGAATTGGTCGGCGCGTTTCAGGGGGACGTCGTTGTGCTGAAGCCGCTGGCGACAATCACAGAGGGCCTTCGCACCTCGCAGACCGGGTCAGGGTCCATTTTTCTAGCAGAGTCCATAGGCCACATGGAATCTGAAAAATCGACTCTCACCGCATTTCGCCCGTTGACCCTGGCTGACCGCGCGTGCGTGGAGAAACTGTTTCTTGCGCACAGCGTCGGCGATCAGCCGCTGGCAGCCTACTCCTTCCCCTACCATTTTATTTGGCGAGACCTTTTCTCCTATGAATGGGTGGACCTGGAAGGACATTTCTGTCTCTTCGCGACGAACGCAGACGGCACGTTCCTGGCCCTTCCGCCTGTAGGGCCGGATCCATGTGGTCCGGTGATGACCCAGGTCTTTGCCCTGATGGCCGAGCGCAACCGCGTATCCGGAGTCTCCCGCATCGAAAACCTTCCCGGAGATTTCACCAAACGATGCCGAAGCCGTGGTTACAATGTGAATCCGAAGGCCGGGGATTACCTCTATCGCCGCCGTGACCTTATCGCTCTCACCGGCGACCCGTACAAAAGCCAGCGGGCTTTGTACAACCATTGTCTCAAGCATGCGGCTCCCTCCGTGCGTGCATATCAGCCCGCAGACAGGCCGGCCTGTCTTGACCTAT